>JAABUJ010001873.1_pt1 | contig 28550 bp, 33 predicted proteins | sample 5559131 | NCBI WGS metagenome assembly JAABUJ01 (sample SAMN10711875, study PRJNA513366) | rock metagenome | isolation source: Antarctica rocks | place: Antarctica: Victoria Land, Mt New Zealand nord | collected 2016-01-07
CAGGAGCGTTAGAAACATTCCTGTCACAAGCAGCCTCCAATGTCGAAGGACCGCAAAAAGGAACGCGAATAAGTTCGTGATTTCACCCATGCCCGCAATCGTCTCACCGCACACCACCTTGCGTCAAAGCGATAATCTTCATAAAAACTTGCACTTCGCTTTTTATTCGCTAGAATGCACCTTATGGCCATCACGCGGCGGCAAAAAGAAGTCATTGATTTTCTGTCCGGATTTACCCAGAAGAATGGATACTCGCCTTCCTACGAGGAGATTGCCTCGGGTCTGGGCCTCAGTTCGCTGGCAACCGTGCATAAACACATCACAAACCTGCAGAACAAGGGCATGCTACAGCGTGCTCACAATCGAAGCCGGTCGATCGATGTGCTTCCCGCACGACCTGCCAAGAAGACATCTGAGCGTCTGCCCTTGATGGGCAGAATCGCAGCCGGACAACCGGTTGAAGCGATAGAAACCGCTGAGTCGATCTCGCTGGGGGACATCATTGGAAACCGCGAGGTCTTCGCCCTCGAGGTGCGTGGCGACTCCATGCGCGACGAACACATCGTATCGGGCGACTATGTCCTGGTGGAGCGAACCCGCACCGCCCGTGAAGGCGATATTGTCGTCGCGCTGATCGATGGTGCTGACGCAACCCTAAAGCGGTTCTATCGCGAAGGCAGCATGATCCGGCTGCAGCCTTCGAATGCTGAGATGAACCCAATCTACGCTGCAGCGGCGAATGTAGACATCCAGGGAAAGGTACTCGGCGTCTTGCGTAAATACTCCTGACGAATCAGGGAACCAGGCCTGAGCGTCCTGCGTACTGCTCCATGCCGCGCCACCTTTTTGTGCACAGGAGTTCGCATGCTTATCCGATCCGCTTTAGCTCTCGCCCTTCTGGCTGGGTCCGCCCATGCGGCAGATTTTAGCCGGTCGCTCACAGTTGGAAATTGTCCCGACCTGTATGTCTCGAACGGGTCTGGAGATATTCACATCTTCGCCGGGTCTGATACGCAAGTTCACATCCAGGCGCACGTGTCTTCCAACTGGCAGTTGTTTGGCAGTAATGCTGAAGATCGTATTCACCGAATCGAGAGGAATCCGCCTATCCGGCAGAGCGGAAACGAGATTCGCGTGGGGGACATCCCAGCCGAAGATCGCAGCCTGTTCAACAACATCACGATCGACTACGAGATCTCGGTACCGCGCTCCACAGCCCTGAATCTGCACCAGCGGGGCGGGCGACCTTCGCGTCGACGGCGTCGGCCGATTCCTGAAGGCCCAAACCGGGTCGGGGTCTGTTCGCGCCTTTGGGGTCTCGGGATCCGCCGATCTCCATACCGGCTCCGGCGATATCGAGCTTGAAGAACAGGCAGAGGCCGAAGTGCAGGCAGTGACTGGATCGGGTTCCATCCGCATCCGCGGGCTGGACGGCAAGCTGACCGCCCGGACAGGTTCGGGCGATATTGACGCCTCCGGCAAAGTTCTTGCTGGAGCGCACCTGCAATCGGGCTCGGGATCGATTCACGTGCATCCGGGTGCCGATGCGCACTACAGTGTCGATGCGTCTACGGGCTCCGGATCGATCCGCGTGGCGGGCAACGAAGACGCGGAACATCATCATATCTCCAGGCCGGTCAACGGCGGCGGACCCCTGGTGGAAGCACGTACAGGTTCAGGGGACATCGAGATCGACTAAGACAGGCTTGGCACCCATGGATGAAAGTTCCTTTCAACTATTCTTGAATCATGCCCGTTCCGCGCCTGTTGGTATTTGACCTTGATGGAACCCTGATCGACTCGCGTATTGACCTTGTCAACTCGATCAACGCCATGCTGGCGCACTACGGCAGACCGCAGCTTGCTCCAGACACGATCGCGGGCTATATCGGCGAGGGAGCCGGAGTTCTGGTGCGCCGTTCTCTTGCGCACGCCCATTTGATCGCCGGAGAACCCGATCCCCATGACGACGCGTTCGTCGAAGAGGCGCTCGTCTGGTTCATCAATTTTTACCGTGTTCACAAGCTTGATTTCACTTATGTTTACGAGGGTGTGGACGCAGCTCTGCGCCAGATACGCGAGCGGCATCCGAAGATCCTAATGGCCGTGCTCACAAACAAGCCCGTCATTCCTTCTCGGGCCATCTGCACGCATTTCGGCTTTGATGAGTTCTTCTTCCGGGTCTATGGAGGCAATTCGTTCGCCACCAAGAAGCCGGATCCAGAGGGTCTGCTGCGTTTAATGGCCGACGCGTGCATTCTGTACGGCGCGCCGGTACTGCCCGCGGAGACAGTCATGGTGGGCGATTCAAACATTGACGTGGAGACCGCGCGCGCCTGCGGAGCAAGAGCGCTCGGCTGCAGCTTTGGCCTCGCGCCAGAGGCGCTCGCGCTCTCTCACCCAGACCACATCGTCGCGCATGCCAGCGAGTGGCCCTCGGCGCTCGGCCTTTAACAATCAGCTCAGGTTAATTCCGCGCTGCAGATGTTGTGCCCGCTCGAACGCGAGTTTTCGATCAGCCTGTCCGCTGGCCTGCACTGCCATGCCCAGCATTAACGTCACCACACCTGCACTCCAACCTCGCAGCATTCGTCTCCCCTTTTCATGTGGTGCAGCGTCTTGCAACTGATTGCCCTAAGCTTCAAAACCCTCGATTCCAATGGCTGATGACGCGTGTACTACGCTCCCAGCCCAGCACACTGACGCTGCCTGTCCCCAACGCGAACGACTGGCCCCCGCGAGCCTCCAATCCGATCCAGCGGGCTGCCAGAATACGCAGGATGTGGGCGTGGGCGAAGAGTGCGACCTTGGCCTTTCCATCCAACCCAGCAAGTGCAGCTTCAATGACGCGATCGGCGCGCTCACCCACCTGCTGCAGCGCCTCGCCACCTAGGATTTCTCTCGTCCACACACTCCACTGGGGATCGTTGTATTGCTCGCGCATCTGTCTGGTCGACTTGCCTTCGCTCTCGCCGTAATCCCACTCCGATAAATCAGGCTGAATCTCGGCTTGTGCACCAAATCCGGCAATCGCGCAGGTTTCGCGCGCACGCTGCATCGGACTCACCAGCACCTTTGCGAAGCTGGTCTGCTTCAAAAAATCTCGCAGTTCCTCGGCTCTTTGGCGGCCGTGGTCAGTGAGCGGAATGTCTGTCGTGCTCGTGTGTGCGCCGCTCAGGCTCCATTCCGTCTCTCCATGCCGCACCAGCCAGAGTTCCACACCCATGCCTGCTCTCCGCTCTCTTTTTACACCCTACACCGTTTGTTCTGCCTGGAAGGTGTGTGCCTTATTCTGTAAGGATGGACTTCCAATTAAGTACGCTGTACAAGCCACAGGGCGACCAGCCTCGCGCCATCGCAGAGCTTGTCGCCGGGCTCGCGGCCGGCGAAAAAGATCAGGTACTGCTGGGTGTAACCGGCTCCGGCAAGACTTTTACCATGGCAAAAATTATCGAGCAGGTGCAGCGTCCCGCTCTGATTCTTGCGCACAACAAGACTCTGGCGGCCCAACTCTACCATGAGTTCAAGCATTTCTTCCCGACCAATGCCGTTGAATACTTCGTTTCCTACTACGACTACTATCAGCCCGAAGCTTACATTCCATCCGGCGACCTGTTCATTGAAAAGGAATCGACCATTAACGAAGAGCTGGACAAACTTCGTCTGAGCGCCACCCGCAGTTTGTTCGAGCGGCGCGATGCCATCATCGTAAGTTCTGTATCGTGCATCTATGGTCTGGGATCGCCCGAGGCGTACTACGGCATGTTGCTGCTGCTGGAGAAGGGTCAGAAGATTCGGCGCGAAGATATTACCCGGCGGCTGGTTGAAATTCTTTATGACCGCAACGACGTCGACTTCCGTCGCGGCACTTTTCGGGTACGCGGCGACATTATCGAGGTCTATCCCACCTACGATGAGAACGCATACCGGATCGAGCTCTTCGGAGATGAAATCGATTCCCTTTCGCAAATTGACCCGCTTTTCGGAACGGTCAGGCAGAAGTACTCCCGCCTTCCCATCTACCCGAAGTCACACTATGTGGTGCTGCCGGAGCGGAAGAAATCTGCCACGGAATCCATCCTGACCGAGATGGAGTGGTGGGAGAAGGAACTAGAGGTTCAGGGGCGCCTGGTAGAGTCACAACGCATCCATCAGCGCACACGGTTTGATTTGGAGATGATCAAGTCAGTGGGTTACTGCCATGGAATCGAGAATTACTCTCGCCACTTCTCGGGTCGCTTGCCGGGCGAGCCTCCGCCTACCCTGCTCGACTACTTTCCGCGCGACTTTCTCCTGTTCATCGATGAGTCGCACGTAACCGTTCCGCAGATCCATGGCATGTGGCACGGCGACCGTTCGCGCAAGCAGAACCTGGTCGATTATGGCTTTCGTCTGCCCTCGGCAATGGACAATCGCCCACTGAAATTTGAGGAGTTTGAAGGCCGCACCGGACAGATCGTCTACGTCTCCGCCACTCCGGGACCATACGAACTCACTAAATCCGCAGGCGTGGTGGTGGAGCAAATCATCCGTCCGACGGGTCTGGTCGATCCTCAGATTGAAATTCGTCCGGTCAAAGGACAGATCGATGACCTGCTGGCTGAAATTCGTGACCGCGTCGCGCTCGATCAGCGCGTGCTCGTCACAACCTTGACTAAACGAATGTCCGAAGATCTCGCCAACTATTACACGGAGGTTGGCGTTCGCTGCCGGTACATGCATTCGGAGATTGAAACGCTGGAACGCATCAAGCTGCTGCGCGATCTGCGCAAGGGCGAGTACGACGTTCTGATCGGCATCAACCTGCTGCGCGAAGGTTTGGACCTGCCGGAGGTTTCGCTGGTTGCGATTCTCGACGCCGACAAGGAAGGCTTTCTGCGCTCACAGGGATCGCTGATCCAAACCATCGGACGCGCCGCGCGTCACCTTGAAGGCCGCGCAATTCTCTACGCCGATAAGATGACCGACTCCATGCGGCGCGCCATCGACGAAACCGATCGCCGCCGCGAGAAGCAGGAGGCCTACAACGAAGAGCACGGCATCACGCCAGCTTCCATCATCAGTGCGATCGACATGGGACTCGCTGGAATTCTGAAGGCGGACTATGCCGACCTGACCGACGAAGCGGAAGGTATACCCGACTTCTCGACACAAGCTGAGCTCGATGTTTACATCAGCAAACTCGAGTCCGACATGCGGGAAGCCGCCAAGAAGTTTGAGTTCGAGAAAGCCGCGAAGCTGCGGGATACGGTCAAAGAACTCCGCACAAAGGAGTTCCTCTTCAGTTGAACGATCAGGCTATCAGTATGTCGGCACCTCACCCTCGTCACGGAACCGTCTGCCAAGTCGAAGGCCCGGCAGAGTCTCCTTCCAACTGACCGGGCTCACGGGTTGTACCCGCGATGCCCGCGACGATCAGCTTGAATCCAGAATTCTTCGGCATCGTAAGTGCGAACCGCTGCAGATCGCGTGTGATCTCTGCATTTTCGGCTGGCGAGGTGCTGTAGAACATAACGCACTTAGCACCCTCAACTATCCGAGGATGCTGAAGACACAATGACGCCAGCGGAGTCCATTCACGAGGCAGATTGGGGAACCAGGTCGGATAGAGCATTGCCAACCCGACGTCATGTCGCCTGGTGACATCGTCGAGCCAGGCAGCGGTTTTACTTCTCTGCTGCGAGGCCTCCACGGATGCGAGACCAAAGACATCCAGAACATAAGCTCCACTTGTACGCTGATAACTGACCCAGCCGATATCGTTGACAGCGTAATTTCCGTTGTAGAAACCGGCAACAAAGCGGTGCATCTGGTACTGCTGGTAATAGACCTCAGATGCGGCCGCAGAGGTCATCCGCGTCGCATACAAAAATGGGGCCGCGACAAACGTAAGCGCCAAGGCGAAAAAGCCAAAAAGGAATGCACGTCCTTCAGCCAGGATTTTCATACAAACCAGCGTGAGGAAAATCAACATATACACCTCGTACCGGAAGAACCAGCCAAACCTGCCAATCAGCAAATGCGCTCCCGCAGCCAGAGTCACGCCCCACAAGGCGAAATGCCTCTCCCTTGTTCGAGCGCTCCAGGCGAGCCCGATAAACGTGAAGAACAACACGACCATGGCATAGCGCATCGGTTCGCTTACTGCACTGCTGAATCCGGCCTTGAACATGTTCGCGATTCGGCGCAACGTATCAGGATTCTGGTAAACATTCCCTTTGACCAGCACCGACATCGGCAGCACCGGCAAACCGTGCTCGCGCAAAAACACGGAAAACGCAATCAGCGGCGCAAGACTCAGCCCGAACACAACCGCCGCCTTCTTCCAAGAGCGCTGCCCCCACAACGCGATGCAGACAGCGACGGTAAGGGCCAGACCCTCGTACCGAACTGCCGGCGACAGAACCGCTGCTACCAAGCACAATATTGGAATCGGTCTGCTCTGGAGTGCCTCGATCACGCCAATCGCGCAGCCGATCGCGAGCAGCACCTGCAACGTATGTTCCATACCCAACAGAGTCAGGCTGGGAAGGTTGGCTACAAAGATCAACAAGACGCAGGTGACTGCCTGCTTCCACCAGTTCATCGCGCCGTGCTCATCCTGCTGAGGAGGATAGCGATCGACGGTCCAGGCGATTAGCGCAGCGGCCACCGAACCGAAGAGAATGTTCCACAGCAGAGGAAGATACGGATGGAATTTTGTGCTAACAAACGGTACCAGAAGGATAGGCCAAAGAATACTCGAAGACGGCGAAGAATACTCCTGCGGGTTCAATCCGTAATGACCGTGGGCTATGTTTTCGGCCAAGGCCAGGTGAATATAAGGATCATCCAGCGCATAGGTGAAGTGACCGGCATTCCGCCGCTTGATGTTGGCGAACAACGCGAACACCACGATCAAATAGACCACAATACTGAATACGGCCAACCGCCGAAAGGTTCTTGCGTTGGCTATCAAAACTCCGTCGACCGCATCTATTCCTTCTTCACCGTTGCTGGGCACTTTGTCCTCTGGGAAGCTGATGCGGGTTTAGGGCAGAGATTTGCGCGTGCTCCCGCAAAGTTAGCGTATTCCGCCCCAAAAACCGGAGTCCGCGAGCAACGTCGAGATAACCCTGGTGTGGACCCCACGGCAAGAACGGCAGCGTCCAAATTGTCGAGTAAAGAAATAATGCCAGAGCCGAGGCATATCGAACTGGTCGTTTAAGAGGTTTAATGGGGCAGCCTTGCCCTCTGCCTCGTGCTCGATCATCAGCAGCATCAGCATAAGGCACATCGCTTGCATATGGATCCAGCGACCCCAGTCCATGCCGCTATAGAGCAAGACTGCGGTCGCGCCTAAAGCAAGTAATGTGCTCCAAAAAGTTACCATTACTGCTCGATGCAATCCATCGCGACGATAAAACACAATGGGTTGCGCGAACAATGGGGCAAACGTAGGAATCGCGAGTAATCCATAGAAGCGTGCGAAGTGAAAATGGTGCAGAGTAGGAAAAAACACAGCCCGCGCCTGCGGAAGGGTCGCCTGAAGCCACTCGATGGATCCGCTACAGACTGAACTAGGATTATCCACTGGGAAATAGGTGAATTTGCCCCCAACAGAGCTACAGATAGCTTGCGCCGTCGCAACTGACCCCGGATGCGAATAAACGGCAATCAGGGACACTAACCCAAGGATCAGAGGCGCCACATAGATTTTAAGTGCTCGCACGCCGCCGCAAATTGCAACGGCGGCAAAAAAATACGGGGTACCCACTAGCAAAGCCTCATGCGATAGGGTCAATCCTACCGCGATGATGGTCAACAAGGCACTTAGTCGCAAATCGCTAAGCCGGTGAAATTGAAGAACATAGATAACCAAGGCTAAAGCGGCAAAGAGCAGAATCTCCTTGCGAAAACCGGCTGAGTAATCGAGCACTGAGAACTCCAGCGTTGCCGGCGATAAAAGTACCGCCGCCATGAGAAATGTCCACCGGATACCTTGGACCAGCCGCCAGACCAACCACAGAAACAGCACAAAGACGACCGACTGCATGCCATAAACGACCAGATTCAGCGGTATGCGGGTGAGATGACCAATCAGGAGGACTACACTACCTTCTAGTCCACGTCTTACAAATCCTCCGGAGTAGTTGATCAACCAATCGCCGACGATCCACGGGCTAACACCAGATGCCAACCAAAGTTCAAAAGCAAGCGAGTAGACACCAATGAAAATTAGAAAAACAGTGAAGTAGAGATACTGTATTGACTTCAATGCTCCCGTTTCTCCTGGCTTAAAGCGTCCAACTTTCGGACGAGTCGAGAGCACAGAGATATCTGCCCGGCTCCCCCCATCTCGTCTAAATAGCTTTGAAAGCGTATGCGATATCTTAGCATCCGTCACAAAGTAATCGACTGCTCCAACTATAGGCATACATCTACCGCTGCCAACGGCTCTTTGCAATCAGGTGAATGTCGAGTTATGCCAGCCATCAGTTTGCGACGACCTGTCCTTCGAACTTCGCATACTGGACCCGGCTGACCAGATGGCGACGAAGTAGATCGTTCGTAGTCCGGTAGGGCCGGTTGGCTACGATCCGGTCTGCCGTATCCGCATCCAGACCGGGTAGCGTCTGCAGGTCATTGCTGCTCGCCGTGTTGATGTTCATGGGTCCATGGTGCGGCTTCAGCCCGTCGAAGATTCCCTGCGCCACCGCTTTGGTGTCGCGTGCCGCAGAAGCGGTCGCTACTGCTGTATCGTGACGAATAGCATCTGGATTGGAGTTCGCAGTGGTGCATCCCGCCACACCCAGAACGCCAAATAGAACGACTGCGCTGATCGATTTCATTGCTTCCTCCATCTGTTCAGATGCGTCTTTTTCTGTTTGCGCTTGCGATACCGACAATCCTTGAAGTTCGCATCAGGAGCTATCACGTTGATCATTACCAATGAGTCCGTCGATCTGACCACGCCGTCTGGCACGATGCGAAACCATATCGTTCGTCCGGTTGCGCCCGGCAACTATCCTGCCATTCTCTTTTATTCGGAGATCTTCCAGATTACCGGACCCATCCGCCGCACTGCCGCTGCCCTCGCAGGCCATGGATATATCGTGGCCATGCCCGAGGTCTACCACGAGTACGAGGCCGCCGGAACAGTGCTCGCCTACGACCAGGCAGGATCAGATCGCGGTAACTTCCTCAAAACGCACAAGCCGCTGCCGGCTTACGACTCCGATACACGCGCTCTGATCGGCTATCTGCGTGCACGGCCCGACTGCACCGGCAAGCTGGGCGCAATGGGAATCTGCATGGGCGGCCATCTAGCGTTTCGAGCCGCTATGGAGCCGGAGATCGCCGGGACAGTCTGCTTCTACGCCACCGACATTCACACGGGTACGCTCGGCGAAGGCAAGCACGATGATTCTTTCAGCCGCGCTGCGGAAATTCACGGCGAACTTTTGATGGCCTGGGGACGTCAGGATCCGCACGTTCCGACGGAAGGCCGTATGAAGCTGCTTGCACGTCTCAATGACTTGAACACAAGGCTGAACTGGCACGAGGTGAATGGTGCGCATGCGTTCCTGCGCGACGAAGGCCCCCGCTACGATCCTGAGCTGGCCCACACGATGATGTCCCTGGTGTACGACTTCTTCCATCGCAGACTGTCGCAGGGCGATCTGCAACCATGACCAGCCAATCAGGTATGCACGCAATGAAACAGTGTTAGTGCCAACTGACGGCCAGGTGCCAGCGCAGCCCGCGTTCGTCTGTTTTGGCCAGGACACGAGCATACTCTTCAAGCTCTTCAAGCACTTGCGGACCTTCCGTGCCCAGCTTGTGCGGCTCTTCTCGAAGTACGTCGAGCAACGCAGTCACGGTGCTCAGGCCTTCGCTGCCAAAGTACCATTGCGGAGGCGGGAGACGTTGCACCAGTTCGGAGTTTCCGGCACCTTCTTCAATCAACAGCGACATGGAGTTCTCATCGGCTGAGAAAAACTCGATCAAGGGGCGGACCTTGAGAGACAGGGCCAGCTTCTCGACTGCATCTTCATGACGGGCCAGCGCTCGCCCGTTGACGAAAATATCGAACCCCGGGTCCTCTCCCTCGACCACGATGTACATCGAAGCAGCCATGCCCAGAGTGTATCGCCCGTGCCTTTCGCGGAGAAGAGTTACTCCGGAAGCGCATCCGCGGAGTCAGCAGTTTGCTCCCGGGTAAGCAACATCACCGAGACAGCTAACAGCGCCAACCCCAGGCCCATTGTCCAGCTGATTTCAGGACGCAGCAGACCTGCACCTTCGACGATAGTGACCAGTGGCACGGCAAGGTAGCGCGCCGATACCTGGGTGGGGCTCCACCTCTGAAGAAGCCAAAGGGTCAGCACGATCAGAACCGCAATCAAGCAGATCTGTGACGCTCCGAAGAGAAAGACCTCTTTCCACGCATGTTGCGCATTGAAAGGGTTAAGCCACGAGAATCCGCCGCAGACGATTGCCCAACCTGCACACACTATGCTCGATGCTGCCCAGAGACCCGCGTTCTCTAGCAACGCGTGCAGGCGTACCAGGGCGATTCCGGTCAGTGCAGCGGACACTAACGCCAAGGCAAACCATATCGGTGCGGAGATACCCTCGGGCAAGGCGAACGGCAGCAGCAACGCCGAGCCGCCGATTCCTGCAATTGCAGGCACCATCAACTGCATCCTGCCTTCGTCAGGCCCGAATCGGACTTCTTTCTGGGTCGCGGCTAGCACGGTAGCAACAGGAACCAGCGTGAAGATCAGCGTCAACGTAATGGATGAGAGAGCAACGTTGGCCCCTGCAGAGAGCACCGCAGGAAACGCCAGAACCGAGCCCCAGAGGCCCAAGCTCATCCATGTGGATCGCGTTGCGAAAGTCAACTCCCGGCGACCGAGCACACCGAACGCGATGCACAACACGACACTTTCGCAGCCCAGACTACGCAGCGTGACCGGTGCGGCGGAATGCGCCAGGCCCAGCACCCAGGCGGAGCCGAGGACAAAACAAAGACACCAAAAACCAGCCAGTCTCTTGCCGCGCTGGCGTGTCATCGTTTTCTCCCCTGGTTTCTATTCAGAATGAAACTCTAGCTGACGAAAAAGAGCCGCGCATTGAGCGCGGCTCTTCTCTGTTCAGTCCTGCGATTATGTCCGGCTCGGACCACCGTTTGAGTTTCCACCGGAGTTGCCGCCGCCGCCACCTTGTCCAGGCCTGCGACCGCCGCGCCGACGACGTCCACCCGGACGGCGACTTCCGCCGCCCTCGCCCGTACCGATCGTCCGCGGAACGACTCCCGGCTGTCCAACGCCGACCGGCTCCGTATCGACTGGCCCCTGAGCGTCTTCCTCGCCGTCAACATCGTCACCGTCCAGTTCGTCGTCGTCCTCGAACTCATCCTCGTCCGCAACGTTGCCGCCCTGCACCGCAGGAGGAACCGGGGCCGGTCCCCGTGCGCCCCGATCGCCGCCTGTCTGCTCTGCGACGGGCGGCAGGCCAAGCTTTTCGCGCTGCTCACGCAGAACAGCTTTGCGCGACAGCTTGATGCGATTGCCTTCAATGGTGAGCACCTTGACCAGGATCATGTCGCCTTCGCGCAGCTCGTCCTTGACGTCCTTGACGCGATGCTCCGCAATCTCCGAAACGTGCAGCAGACCGTCCGTGCCCGGGAAAATCTCCACAAAGGCGCCGAACTCGGCGATGCGAACCACCTTGCCAAGGTAAGTCTTCCCAATCTCCGGCACAGCAGTGATGTCGGAGATCATCTGGATCGCGCGCGCCAGACCGTCCGGGTCGCTCGAAGCCACGTTCACCCGGCCCGTATCGTCCACGTCGATCTTCACACCCGTGGCATCAATAATGCCGCGAATCACTTTCCCGCCCGGCCCAATCAGATCGCGAATCTTGTCCGTCGGGATCTGGATGGTGTGAATGCGCGGCGCAAACGCGCTCTTCTCGTCCGAGGCCCTGGCGATGGTCGCGTCCATGGTATCCAGCAGCTGCATGCGTCCGCGGCGCGCCTGCTCAAGCGCCTCGCGCATGATCTGTGGGGTGATGCCCATGATCTTGATGTCCATTTGGAGCGCCGTAATTCCCTTGCGCGTTCCAGCGACCTTGAAGTCCATGTCGCCATAATGATCTTCCGCACCTGCAATGTCGGTCAGGACCGCGTACTTGTCGCCCTCCTTGACCAGGCCCATCGCCACTCCGGCCACAGAACCCTTCACCGGGATACCGGCCGCCATCAGAGCCAGAGAGGCACCACACACGGTGGCCATGGAAGACGAGCCGTTCGATTCCAGAATGTCCGAGACCACGCGCAATGTGTACGGCGATTCATCTTCAGCTGGCAGAACGGCTTCGATCGCGCGCCACGCCAGTGCGCCGTGGCCGATCTCGCGGCGCCCTACGCCTGTCATACGTCCAACCTCTCCAACAGAAAAAGGCGGAAAGTTATAGTGAAGCATGAACTTGCGCTTTTGCTCGCCTTCGTAGCTCTCCATGCGCTGGGCATCATCCGTGGTTCCGAGTGTGGCTGAGACCAGGGCCTGAGTTTCGCCGCGTGTGAACAGGGCGGAGCCATGCACGCGAGGCAGAACACCAATTTCAACCGATACTTCACGAATCTGATCGAAAGCCCGATGATCAGGGCGGATGCGATCGTTCAGCACCTGGTCGCGGAAGATGTTCTCCCGCAGCAGCTCGTAATACTTGCTAAGTTTCTTGGCGGCTGTGGGATCGTTCTCGGGCAGATCTTTTTTCAGTTCGTCCTTGATCTGCTTGACCAGCGCGTAGCTCTCAAACTTAGGATGCTTCTGCGTATCGAGCGCATCGCGCAGACGTTCGCCCACTCTGGTGGTCAATCCGCCCATGTACTCGCCGTCGATCTGGGGTGCCGTAACCTGTCGCTTCGGCTTACCGGCCAGCTTCACGAGTTCCTCGATCCCTGCACAGATTTTTTTAATCTCGACGTGTGCGAACTCGATCGCTCCGACTACGTTCTCTTCAGAGATTTCCTTTGCGCCCGATTCCACCATCACAATGCCGTCCGCCGTGCTGACGACCATAATGTTGATTGCACTGGCTGCACGCTCGGTATAGGTTGGGTTCACGATGAAGCTGCCGTCGATCATGCCGATGCGGACTGCACCCACTGGACCGTGGAACGGAATGTCCGACAGCGCCAGCGCGCAGCTTGCGGCGTTGATGCCCAGCACGTCAGGATCATTTTCCTTGTCGGCGGAATAGACAAACGCAACCACCTGGGTCTCATTCCGGAAAGCCTCTGGGAAGAGTGGGCGGATGGGCCGGTCGATCTGGCGGCTGGTCAGCACTTCTTTTTCGCTGGGACGTCCTTCGCGCTTGATAAAGCCGCCAGGAATGCGTCCGCCCGCATAGGTGAACTCGCGATACTCAACGGTCAGGGGGAAGAAGTCGATGCCTTCTTTGGGGTCGGGTGAGGCCGTCGCGGTGGCCAGCACCGCATTGTCGCCAGAGGTGGTGAAAGCCGCGCCAGGCGCTTGCTTGGCCATGCGGCCGGTTTCGAATTTGATGTGCTTGCCGCCGGCAAGTTCTACGGTTACTTCCTGTTTCATAGTGTGCCTCTTCTCGGTTGGCTGTTCTTTGTTCTGTCAAAAGAATAAAAGTGTTTTGGCGTTACGCACCTCGCAGGTGCTGAGAACGCAAGGGAGTGGACCGGCAGAAAGAAACCGGCAGCTTGAACTAAGCCGCCGGTCCGGTGATGTCTAAGATTTCGAACGATTCAAGAGAAGCGCGCATTATCGAACGGAAGCAAGTCGAATCAAAACCGTCAGCCCTCCTGTTGCCGCTGAGTGGAAACTCTTCGGCTTGCGGTAAGGCACTGAGGTAACGGCCCGTACTTGATTCCATGAACGCGCTTTCCTGAAGAGGTGATGCAGCTGGTTGCACCAGCTTATTTGCGGATGCCGAGCTTGGAGATGACTTCACGGTAGCGGTCAGCGTCGATCTTCTTCAGGTAATCCAGAAGACGGCGGCGCTTGCTGACGAGCATCAGGAGACCGCGGCGCGAGCCATGATCTTTTTTATGCGTTTTGAAGTGCTCGGTCAGCTCGCCGATGCGCTCACTCAGAATCGCAATCTGAACCTCGGGCGAGCCGGTGTCCGACTCATGGGTGCGGAATTTCTCGATGATGACGGATTTCTTTTCGGTTGCCAACACAGCAGTTCGTACTCCTAATCTCTTAATCCACTCTCAAAGTGTCTACACAAAAGAATATCACTCTTGCGCCAGCTATGGCTTGTCGAATGCTTGGCAACGAGTCCGACAGACGCGCAAGTAAGCTTCGAGAAACACCTTCTTCGCCTACTTGCGCCTGTCCCCCTTTTCAAAGGAAAACAACAGTTACCCGATGTTGCTCTTCAGGAAGTCAAGCGTGCGCTGATATGCCAGCTTGGCTGCAGGTTCATAGTAGCTGGCCTCATGGATGCGATTGAACCCATGTCCGGCACCTTCGTAGGTGAACACCTGCACCTCAGGATGAGCCTGGCGCACAGCATCAATCTGCTCCTGGCCAATGTGAGTGTCCGCGAGGCCCACGTGCACCATTACTGGGCAGCACGGCTGCTCCTTGGCGACATTCCCTATACCACCCGGATAGTATGCGACGCAGCAGTTCGGCTTCATGCCAGCCTGCTCTCCGCGCGTAGCGGAAAGCCAACTCATCAGGCCGCCGTAGCAGAATCCGACGACACCAATCCCGGCAGGACTTTCGCTTTGCACGTGCTTGAAAGCAGCCGCGACATCCAGCAAAGCCGTGTCCGGATTCAGCTTCTGCATCAGCGCGAACGCCTTCTGCATGTCTTCGCCTTCATACTTGAGTTCCACGCCGCGCTCGGTGCGATCGAACAGCGCCGGGGCAATCGTGGTGTAACCCTCTTTCGCATATCCATCGGCCACGCTCCGAATATGCGAGTTGATCCCGAAGATCTCCTGGATCAACACTACCGCGCCACGCGATTCACCTGTGGGACGTGCAACATACGCCGCCAACTCATGCCCGTCCTGGGCCTTCAATTTCACCTGTTCACTCATTCTGTTTCCCTCGCAATTCCCTGTCGATGATAGACGATTGGGTACATGCGATGCAGGTGCGATGACGCGTTTTGATGTGGCAAAAGAACACCGTAATTAGTCGCGGTCGGCGGGCTTGCTCAGCCTGGACATGTCGCCCATCCAGCGGATAAACCGTCCCAGCTGCCGACGCTCGGACATGGCCAGGTGCAGGAAATCCCGCGCCGTCAAAGAAGCAGCGGATTTGCCCGTGTAAGTCTCAATGCGCCAGTGCAGGTAGGGGCTGCGCCAGGGGCGCAGGCGAGTTCCCGCGGTCGCAATCCAAGCAAATCGCAGCACACTTTTGAAGGTTCTCCACACCCCACCAGTATAGGCAGGTGGCGCGCGTTCAGAACGACTCAGCTGGCCCAGGAAGACAGGTAGGCATTAGCCAACAACAGGTGCTATTTCAGATAATTAAAGAGATTGTTCTGCTGCACGGCCGCTACCACCGAGAGCAGTGCCTGACGCTGCACCTCAGCCGATTTCAGGTCCGTCGCGACCTGCGCGGTGTCTGCACTCAGAAGACTGCTCTGCTGCGCCTGCAGCGTTGCTTTCTGCGTCTGGGCGTAATTGCTGTTCGAGTTCAAGCGGTTTAGCGAACTGCCCAGCACGCTGCGCTGCGTCGAGACGTTCTGTAATGCAGCTGTGACAGCCGCCGTATCTGTTGCGATGCTGGTGGAACTTCCCGAACTGATATCTGCGACCAACTGGTTCAAGGATCCCAGCAGGTCAGCCCCCGGGGTTTGAAACACAGCCGAGCCAGGCAGATTTGTTTGCACCTTCAGACCCTCAGGCGTGGTGATGTTGGTGATGACGGCATCACCGTGGTAGGTGGCCAACGCCGGAGTGACAGCCGTAGTTTGGCTAAACGGCTGCGTGTTGCCCTGGCTGCCGCTGAACAGATATTTCCCTTGATAGCTGGTGTTGGCAAGCGAAACTACGCTGTCCCGCAGGTCGCTTACTTGCTGGGCAATCGCAGATCTGTTCGCCGCGTTCAACGTTCCATTGCTCGCGCTCACCGCCAGGCTAAGCGCAGAGGTGACCTGCCTAACCACTTCGCCCAGGGTGGAATCAGTCACCTGGAGCAGGCTCTGCTCCTTACCCGCGCTCTGTACGAAAGCATCGATGTGCGCAATCGAACTTGCCAACTGCGTATTGGCCGCCACAGCGACGGGATCGTCGGAGAGGCTTGACACGCGCAGCCCGCTGGCGAGTTCCGCCGTCAACTTCTGCTCGCTCGCGCTGCCAGCCGTGATCGCCTGGCTCAGGTTATGAATGTAATTCGGATCGAACATCATATTGCCTCCTTTCCGGTGCTACAGAGGCTTAAGCAACCGTCGTCTGCTGCCCGAGATTCAGCGATGAAACGATGAGTGAATCGAGGATGGAAAATAAGCGCGAGGCCGCCTGGTACGAACGCTGGTACTGGCTCAATTGGCCGCCTCGGTATCGAGTGAAACCGCCGACAGTGAATCGCGCTGCGTCGTCAACTGCGTCAACGAAGCACTCTGCGCCGTGCTCTGCTGCTGCAGACGCGACGAGGTTGATCCCACGCTTGCGAGCAGCGATCCAAGTTGCCCGGACGGCGTAGTGCCGCTTGCATCCGGCTGATGGAGCAGGCTCGCCAGCAGGTTGGCATTGCTATTCCCGGTCACGCCTTCGCCGGGTCCTGCGGCAGCCACCAACGCAGGATTTGAGATACGTACGGCAATTGCGGCGGCTGCACCGGGCGCGGAGGGCGTAAGCGAGAAGAGCGCTGCGCCAGGTGCTCCGCTCAGGTCCACGCCGGCTGCATTTTGCGTGTTCACCGCCGTCGCCACGCGGAACGCCAACTGGTCCAGAGCAGATTGAGCAGCAGGCAGGTCGGTGCTCTGACCCGCAAGCTTGCCCCCAACGCTTCCGCCCACGATGGTTGCGTTCAAGGCAGCGCCGGCGCTGTCGCTGATGATCGTCGTTCCACCCACAATAGACGCATGCAACGTGAATGCCTGCGTTCCCATAACCAGCGGTGTACCGCCCCGAGTGGTCAATGTAATTCCATTTTGTTCGGTCGCTACCTGATCCAGGCCGATGTACTGCGAAAGCTGCGCGATCGCCTTCTGCCGCTGATCCTCAAGCGTGCCCGCATCCGCCTTCGATCCGTTTGCGCCGATCTGTGCATTCAGATCGGCGATGCGGCTGGTAAGCGAATTGACTTCGGTTGTGGAGTCGCTCAGATTCGCGTTCAAATTTGTCTGCACCGAGATAAGGGCATCGGCAGCGGTGTTGAACGCGCCGGCCAGCGAGGTGGCCGCACTGAGCACCGCCTGGCGCGTGGCCGTATTTGACGGGTTGCCTTCAAGCGCTGTCAGCGAACTCGCCAGGCCATCCAGTGCCGTGCCAATCTCGGTCGAACCTGCATTCGACGTGCTGCCGGAGATGCTGAACACATTTTCGATCTGGCCGAGCACATCAGCGTGCGCGCTGGTCTCCGACTGCGTCTGCGTCTGCTGCTGAATGCGTTGTTCGAGCACACGATCGCGCTTTGAAACCGACGTAGCGGTCGGCCCGCTGATCGTGGTCTGCCCGTTAATCGTGACCTGATCGCCTTCGCTGAAGCTGACGCTCTGACGCACATAGCCGGCGGTGTTCTGATTGGCAACGTTGTTCGCGGTGGCGTTCAATGCCACCTGGTCAGCGCTCAGCGCAGCCCGCGAAAGATCGAAGATACTGGCTAGCGTTCCCACGGCATCCTCCTTAGCGCGCGCACACCGCCCAGTTCCGGGGCCGAGATCGCTGTGCGAAATTCAAGATTGGCGCGCGTTGCTTCCATCGCTGCGGCAAACACACGCAGGCGCGCCGTAAGCTCACGCACGCGGTCAATGGGTATAAGCGCGGCACCAGCGCGTTTCAGCGCGAGCGCACGCACGCTCATTTCGTCCAGAGCCTCCACGTCGAGCCGAGCCAGCGCCAGGGTGGCGTTCGCCATGAGAGCGTGGAGTTGCTTATCGACTGGCACAGCAATACCTAGCGATTCAGCAGATGCTGGATCAGTTTGTCCGCTACTGCGCTGGCTGGCACGTTGTAGGTTCCGCTGGCGATTGCCGCCTGTAGCTGGGCTACCTTCTCCGTACGCACGTCCGAGCTGTTGGCGATCTGCGCCACCAGGCCCCCCGCCGAGCTCACGCTCGCCTGGTCCGTACTCCGGTTCGCTGCCTGGGCGGCCGTAGTGGCCACCTTCGCCGACGCGGACTTGGCCGCGTCCGTTGCGCGAGTCTCCTTCGCGCCCAGCGTACCCAGAGCCTTTTCGAGCGAGTTGATCCCTTCCAGACCTGTCATCGATGCTGCCTCCGTCTACACCACTGTATCGGCGATTGCTCATGGGACTTTAGTACCTCCTGCACTGGACGACTTGACTTGGTGCTCGGCGCTTACCTGGCGAACAATCTGGCGGGCCAGACCAAATCCTTTTCCTCCCGCCAGTGCGCGGGCAACGGCCTCGGTACCGAAGCCCGACAGGGTGTCGTTCGAGCCACGCGCATCTTCTTCGCCCGCCGCGTCCGGCGAGCTGCCAAAGTGCATAGGCTTCAACATCTGTTCAAGCATCATGGCCTCGAACTGGCGTGCGCCATCGACCAGCTTCGGGTCGAGCTTTGGGTCAGTCTTCGCTTTACCGTCGCTTGCCGCTACCCGCGAAACCGTGGGCTGGGCCGCGTGGAACCGCATAGCTTCAAACATCACAACACCTCAATTTCGGCTTCGAGGGCGCCCGCTGCCTTCATCGCCTGCAAAATGGAGATCACATCGCGCGCCGACGCACCGATCGTCTGCAAGCTGCGCACCAGGTCATCCACCGTTGCGCCCGGTTTGAGCTCAATGCGGCTGACCGGTTTGTCTCGCGTCGAGATCGTGGTCACCGGCGTTACCTGGGTCGTTCCATTCGAATAAGGGGCAGGCTGCGAGACGTTGAAATCGGTCACTACGTTGACCGCCAGACCGCCGTGAAGAATCGAAACCGGCTGCAGGACGACGCGTCCTCCAATGACCACCGTTCCTGTGCGCTCGTTCACAATCACCTTGGCCCGTGGAAAGACGGGGACCTCGATGGACTCCACCCGGCTCAACAGCTCAGGAACGTCTTGCCCGGGCTGCAAGGCCAGGTCTACGCGGCGGCTGTCGGCCGCACGCGCCAGCGGCAGACCAAACTCGCGATTGATCGCGCCTGCCAACGCTTCGGCACTTTTGAAATCGGCGTCATTCAGCAGGACCGAAACATGGTCGCGTCCAGCCAGATTCAACGGCACGCCGCGTTCAACCGAAGCTCCGTAGGGCACGCGAGCTGTTGTGGGGTGATTCACCTGCTGAACATTGCCGTTCACGTTGACCGCGTATCCACCCACCACCAGCGCGCCCTGCGCCTGCGCGTAAATCTGGCCGTCGGTTCCATAGAGAGGCGTCATCAGCAGGACGCCGCCCTCGAGCGAACGGGCCGTCGCCGGCCGAGCTGACGGTAATGTCCAGCTTCGTTCCCGGCTGCGCGAACGGTGGCAGGGACGCTGAAACAAACACGGCTGCCAGGTTCTGTACGCGGATGGCGCCGGCGGGCACGCTGATGCCCATGCGCAGCAGCATGGCCGAAAGCGTCTGCGCAGGAAAGATGGTTTGTTGTGAGTCGCCGGTACCCTGCAGCCCGACCACCAGGCCGTACCCGACCAGCTGGTTATCGCGAATGCCTTCGATGGAAGCGATATCCTTGATGCGCGCCAGCGGACCGCGAACGGCCGGAGCAGACGTTGCCGCCCGCGCCGTAGGAGCGGACAGCGAAGGCGCATCCAACGCCATGATTCCCGGTGCTGTTCGGAGGGTAGCTTCCGTGCTCGAAACAAAGCGCACGCCTGGCGATGTGACTGCAGAGTCGGCGAGACCCGAAAGTCCGCGTATTGGCGTGGTCCCTTGCGCTTGAACCTTGCTGGTGCTGAAGGTCAAGAGCAGCGCGGATGTCAGCAACAAAGCCATTTGCAACAGAAACCGCAGGCGGGAGCGAAGTTCGGTTCCATAGACGCGCACGCCCCCATACGTTGGAGCAAGCCTGAAGTGGCGCGTCAAAATACCACCACCTTTTCAAGCAGACGCACCAGCGCGTTGGGACGACGTGTGTAATCGTTGATGATTCCCTTGCCGCGCACTTCCAGTTCAAGGCTCGAGATTGCCGTGGACAGCACCTGATTCTGCTGCGAAATATCCTCTGGACGCACCAGACCACGCAGCACGATGGTCTGCGTCTGCTGCGAGAACTCCACCTGCCGGGCGGCCTCAATGACGAGCATTCCATTCGGCAGCACATCCACCACCTGGCCGCCGAAGACGGTCTGCAGACTCGAATTGGTCGCGCTGGCACCCTGGGCGTTCAAACCCGCCGCAGAGCTTTGATTAACCAAATCCTGCAGCGCGTTCCCGACATGCAGAGCGCCAAAAAGAGCTGAAACCTGTGAGTTGGCTGAGGAAGCGCGCGAGTTCTTGACCGTACCATCCGTGCTCGCGGCCAGATTTTCCGACACAACCACAGAGATCAGATCGTTGGACCGCCGGGCCCGCACGTCTGCGCTCAGCCGCGTGAAACGTCCGCTGTCTGTCCAGATGGATCCGTCTGCGGGTCGCGTTGTAGCCGTCTCATCTTTCACGCGCTCAATGTACGCCGCCAGGCTGCTCTGCGCGATGTTTGGACGGGCGAAAAATCTGCCCTGCGCGGATGCCTGCTCCCGAGCTTGACTGGCGGTCTGCGGCGCAACTGTCGTACGCCTGGTCCCAGCCGTGCGCTGCACCAGCGTTGTACTCTGGCTCTTTGCCTCGAGCGACACAGCCAGCAAAAGCAGCAGCGTTCCCGCTGTGATTGCCGCGAATTCCCTGATCCCGATACTGCTGCGCATGCTCTGTCCCCGATCCTTGTCCGCTCCGTCAAAAAAGAGCCGCTGTTTACCGTATCTCCACCACTCCCACACCGCGCACGGTGCCCAGCACGAACTGCTGATCGCCAACGCGCACCTTGACCCGGTCGCCCACAGCGGCGTTGCTCAAAGCAATGCCGGCTGTTTGCAACTGCACCAGATCGCTCTGTTCAATGACTGTCACCGTACCTCCGGCCGTTACCCCCGCCTGAGCCGGTATTGCAACCGAGCCATTGGGTTGGCCCTGGCTGCTGATCTCGTAATTAGTCTGCGCGGCATTGGGGGCCCGTCCAGACCAGGTTGCGGCTCCCTGCTGAATTCGTACCAGCAGCGTCGGCCGCTCCGGATGGCCGCACTGTACCACCTGAGCCCACAGACCATCGTTCAGCGGATCGCGCACGGTGCTCTCGACCCTGAAGCCGCTGGCGGTCTGCAGACCGGAGTGATTCACAGCCTGCACCGGGCTTGGAAAGCATCCGCTCTGCGCCCGGCATGCTCCGGATAGTCCCAGCAGGATTAGCAACCAATGCCGTTTGATTCTCATTGGATCCCCCTTTCGCTGACTAAAAGATTGCGGAAACAACTTACCGCACCAGATTGTTGATCTGCGAATACATGTCGTCGGCTACCTTCACCACCTTCGAGTTGCTCTCGTAGGCCCGCTGCGCCACAATCATCTGCACAAACTCGGCCACCACATCCACGTTCGAGTTCTCGAGATAACCCTGCTGCAGCGTACCCGTGCCGGAGTTCCCGCCAGGCGCATCGACCACCGGGTTGCCCGACGATCCAGAGGCAGCGAAGAGGCTGTTGCCCAGGGAGTTGAGTCCGCCCGGATTGGCGAAGTTCGCCAGTTGCAGGGTTCCAAGTTGGGTCGGAGTCGTCTGGCCGGGAACGGTCGCCGAGACCACGCCGTACTGCGAGATGGTGAGCGCGGTCGCATTGGCGGGTACAGAGATTGCCGGATTCAGAGGATCGCCTTCCGCAGTCACCACGGTGCCCTGATTGTTCAGGTGGAAGCTGCCGGCACGCGTGTATGCGGTGGTGCCGTCCGGCTGCCTGACCTGAAAGAAGCCCGAGCCCTGAATGGCAAGGTCGAGCGAGTTGCCGGTCTGGTTGAAGTCGCCCTGCGCCTGAATCACCTCTGTCGCCGAAGCCCGGGTTCCCAGACCAATCTGGAGACCCGCAGATGTCGTCGACGTGCTCGCCGGCGAACCCGGGGTGATCAGATTTTGGTAGATCATGTCCTCGAATTGAACCCGGCGGCGCCGGAACCCCGCCGTACCCGAGTTCGCCAGATTATTGGCAACCGTGTCCAGATTCATCTGCTGGGCGCTCATACCGCTGGCTGCTGTATACAGTGCACGAATCATTGGAATCCTCCCGGGAAGCCCTGGCCTAAACGCGGCCTAGCTCTTCCGTTGCCGTCTTGTCGAAGTCGTTGTTGAAGACGCTGAGCGCCTTCTGCATCATCTCTGCCTGGCGCTGTACCAGGATGAGTTGCATTGTGCCCTGCACTGCATCTTCATTGCCGCCCTCAAGTGCGCCCTGGCGCACCTGCGCAGAGCCCGCGACCGGAGACATACCCGCGCGCGGGGCGAACCGGTTGGCACCTTCAAGCGTCAGGTTTTCGGGCGACGCGAACTGAAAGACGCCTACTTTACCCACCACCCCACCCGCGACGGAGATCGTGCCGTCCGGCGCGACTACGGATTTGCCGCTGGGCAGATTGATCGGCTGCTGGTTCTGGTCCAGCACTGCATCCCCGTTGTGCGTCTGCACCTGCCCCTGCGGAGACAGCGAGAACGCACCGTCACGGGTGTAGCGCACACCTTGTTTTGTCTGAATAGCAAAGAAGCCCTGCCCGTCGAGCGCCAGGTCGAGCGGGTTCGACGTGTTGGTGAGGGTTCCCTGTGTAAAGTCCGCGGTACTGCCGCCCAAGATGCCGAAGCCGTTGACACTGTCGCCTACCTGCGATGCCTGGCTGTCATTGGCAAATCCGCCCGCCAATACGCCGCGGAAGTAGTCCCGCTCGGCGCGAAAACCATTCGTCCCCGCATTCGCAAGGTTGTTTGCCGCCGTGTCCAGCGCCTGCGTCCGCGCCAGCAATCCCGTGTACGCCGCGTAGAGTCCGCTGTCCATGCCGAAGGACAATGCACGTTCTCAGCCAAATCGCGAGCGGCGCAGGTTAGAGAACTCCAATTGCACTTCCGAACCTGGCTTAGCGCGCCTTTCCGGAATGCGTTGTTCACAAAGTCCGTTCACCTTGCGAGGTGCTACGGACGATAAATGCTCCAGCCGCGCCGGAACTGCGCTCGAAAGCGCCGCGACTTTGAGGTTTGCATGCACGCTCTGATCGTCGACGACTCAACCCTGATGCGCAAGGTGATCGAACGCGCACTCCGTCAAGCTGATCTCGACGTCACAACGGTTACCGAAGCCGCCAATGGCCAGGAAGCGCTTGATCTGCTCCGCCTGGCTGCGCTGCCCGACATCATCCTGTGTGACATCAATATGCCGGCGATGGACGGCCTGGAGTTTCTTGAAGCACGCAGGGCACAGAAGGTCGCGCCCGGCATCCCGGTCGTCATGATCAGCTCAAAGACCAATGAGCAGCTAGTGCGCCGTGCCATCCTTGCCGGCGCACGCGGATTTCTGTGCAAGCCGTTTACGGCCGAACAGGTGAAGGCCCGCATTGTGCCTCTTCTGCTGCTGGCTAGCGGAGTCAGCTGACCCGAAAGCTACTCCCGCGCACACTCGGGGCTGTTATTGCTTTGCATCTAGTTAGAGTCTCTGCGGAGTTGTTCTTGTCTCCAGCATGGAGAGATGAGGAAGTCTGTTCGGACGAGGTATTTGACGGAGGTAAAGTGATGAGAGTGGGCGTTTGTGCTGCCTTATCTGCTGTGAGCCGTATCAACAGCAGCGAGCGGGAGCACGGTCTGTCCTACAATTGTCGGTGTCGGCCGTACGGTCACACTCAATTTCTCCCTGTCAAACTCATGGAGGTCGCTGCAGTCGCGCGGAGCTTAGAGTAAGTAGATGTCCGCATTTGAGAAAGATGTCAAAGCTGCTTGGCCTAGCGCGACAGACATTCGTAATCGCCGCTGGATCTATGTTCCTTACGACCGCTACACCGACCGCACCGGGCCATTGACCCAACAGCCAGCCTCAGACTCGGGCATCGTGATCGTCGAGTCGACGGCAAAGGCGCTGCGACGCCCGTACCACAAGAAGAAGCTCGTCGCGCTGATCTCCAACATGCGTCATTTCGCGCTCGAGCAACAAGCACGCGGCGTCTGCGTACTGTATCAATTCTCTCCAACAAGCCATGGCCAGACGCTGTTGGAATTGCAGAGAGAACATCATCTCCCCACCCTTATTTGCATGACACCCACCGAGCGGGAGCTGCGCCTCGATCTATCCTTTGCCCAGAAGAGCGGCCTTGCCATGGACTTCGTTCCTGACACAACGTGGGCATCAACCTCTGAGGACTTTCTCGACACGTACGGCTCGTTCAAGCCGGGTAAATCGTACGTGATGGATCGCTTCTACCGCCGTATGCGTCAGCAGACAGGCATCCTGATGAAGAACGCGAAACCTGTTGGTGGGCAGTTCTCATTCGATGCAGACAATCGGCGTCCTTACAAAGGCGAAGTGCCCGTTCCTAAGCCGCCTACTTTCGCTCCGGGCTCCGTAACGGCCGAGGTAATCGCATTTGTGGAGTCTACGTACGGACATCATTTTGGCAACATGAATAACTTCGACCTGCCCTGTACGCAGAGCGATTGCGATCGATTTTGGCAGTTCTTCCTCAATCATCTTCTGCCCAACTTCGGGCAGTTTGAAGATGCCATGCGCGACGATCACCTTCAGATCTTTCACTCGAAGACTTCCGTCCTGCTGAATCTCGGGCGGCTGCTGGCCATTGACTTGATTCGCGATGTGGCGGAGCGAGCCGCATCGGATCAAGCTCACCTTGCTGCCTGCGAGGGTTTTATCCGCCAACTGCTTGGCTGGCGCGAGTTCATGCGTCATCTGCATGAGCAGACGGATGGCTACCGTCTTCTCGCAGATTACGTTCCACAGGAAAAGGATCCTCGACCCCAGGAGCATTCCCCTGATCGAACAAAGGTTGCCGCAAAGGCGTATCAGAGCACTGCCGGTGAGGACCCTTTTGCCGGCGCTGTACCATCAGATCTGTACGCATCTTTGCCGCTTCCCGCCGTCTACTGGGGCGTGAAATCGGGTCTGCACTGTATGGACACCGTGGTCGCGCAAGTGATTGAAGAGGGCTGGTCTCACCACATCACACGCCTCATGGTCCTGTCCAATTTAGCCACGCTTTGCGGCTTCTCCCCGCGCGAGCTCACGGACTGGTTCTGGTTTGCGTATGTCGATGCCTACGACTGGGTGGTCGAGACCAACGTGCTCGGCATGGCCACTTACGCAGATGGCAGCCTAACGGCGACAAAGCCCTACGTCTCCGGGGCCGCTTATATCAACCGCATGTCGAACTTTTGTGGCCACTGCCAGTACGATCCGAAGAAATCAATTGGCCCCGGGTCGTGCCCATTCACCGCGCTCTATTGGACCTTTCTCGAACGCAACGAGTCTATTCTCGCCGGCAACTTCCGCATGCAGATGCCATATAGAAACTTGCGGAAGAAGTCAGCACCGGAACTCGTTCAATTACGTGCCAGGGCAGGTGAAGCGATCGCACACCTTGAGAGTTTCGAGCGCCCAGGCTACGAATAAGCACCCGTCGCGTAGGCGAACATGGCTCCTCGCACCTTAAGAAGGTCTTACCTAACTTCCGCCGCCAGCACCTGCGCTCAGAGAGAAGATTGGAAGGTAAAGCGCAATCAAAATAATCACGACGACCACACCCATGACGATCAGGATCAGCGGTTCAATCAGACTCATGGCCGCAGTTAGATTCGCCTGAACATCTTCTTCAAAAAACTCGGCTACCGAGTTGAGCATCTGCGGCAGTGCGCCCGTCGATTCACCTACCTCGATCATTTCAATTGCCAGTTCAGGGAATACGTTCGTCGCCTGCAGGCTGGCGCTCAAACCCTTCCCTTCCCTGACCGTTTCGACTGAGCGATACACCGCCGACGAGATCTGGCGCGAGTCAATCGCCTTGGCAGCGGTCTCAAGCGATGGCACCAGAGGCAGGCCCCCGGTCAACAAAGTGGACAGGGTGCGCGCGAACAGCCCGACTTGGTACTTCAACCAGACCCCGCCGAACAACGGCAGCCCAATGCGGATCCGATCAATGGCATTTGCTCCAGCGTCAGTACGTGCCCAACGAACGATGAGAAAAGCGAACAGCACCAGCGCGGCCGCAACATAGATCCCGTAATGTTGCGCGTTTTTACCGAGGCCCAGCAGGAACACCGTCAGCGCTGGCAAATGCGTATTCAACTGGTCGTAGAGCAGCGCAAATCGTGGCACCACAAACGTAACGAGAAAGATGAAAAGACCGATCACCATGACAATCAGCAGCGCCGGATAGATAAGACTCGCTTTCAGCTTTTTGCGAAACGTGAGCGAGACGCGCTGAAAGTCGAGAAAGCGCTGCAGCACCTCTTCCAGGTTGCCGGATCGCTCACCCGCCAACAGCGTGGTCGTATAAACAATTGGGAAACCACCCTGCGCTTGGAAGGCGGACGAGATGGATTCACCCGTCTTAACTCTCGCGGTGACATCCTCAAGTTGCGCGCGGAAATGAGGGATCTTCTGTCGCCGCGCTAGCAGATCCAACGATCCGAGGATAGGCAGCCCCGCTTTGACCAGCGTAAGAAACTGCTGATTGAAGATGAGAAAATTCTCTAGTTTGACTTTCTTCTTGCGGTCGCTGCTACCCAGCATGTTCTTGGGTTTAACCGAGTAGACGAGGTAGCCAGACTGCGTGAATCGGGCACGCAGTTCCTCAGACGTTGCGGCCGCATGGCTCTGCTCCTGCACTCGTCCCCGTTCATCCGCCAGCCGAACGACAAACTCAGTCACACGCACTCCCCTGCTTTAGCTGTATCTTAGACCGCAAGCCTACATGAGTGTCAGCCACTACGACAAAAGGCGTCGCCGTGGGCGGCGACGCCTTCGCAATTCTCAACCCGGTCTATACGCTGAAGCTTGATCCGCAACCACAGGTGGACTTCACGGTTGGATTCTCAAACTTAAATCCGGCAGCCTCGAGGGTTTCGACATAATCTACGACACACCCAGTCAGATACATCGCCGAGGTCGCATCGACAAACACCTTCAAGTCATCGAACTTCACGACTTTGTCCATCATGCCACTCTGATTTTCAAACGACATGGAATATTGAAAACCGGAACAGCCACCGCCCACGACTCCGATGCGCAGGCCTGCCGGAAGCGGATCCTGCGTAGCCATAATCTCTCGCACCTTTGCGATCGCCGCATCGGTGAGTTTGACCGGTGTCGCCGGTGCGCTCACGGGAGCTTCTACAACTTCAGGGGTAACCGAGGCAGACGCCATTCCATACTCTCCTTTGGAACTCGAACCAATCTGGTCCGCATTCCACCTTCTCCAGTGTAGACCCGCAGCCCCACGGCTGCAAGTTACTACGAGTAGGATGCCTCGTGAGCGGTGAAGATGCAGCCCGGAACATTTACGATTACATCTACAGGTGCATTGAAGCTATGAAATTGCTCTATTTCCTGGCAGATTCGTTCATCGCGTTCTTTGGAATCACCCGTCCCACGGAGAGGGCGCGGACCCAAGCGGCGTTCTTTATCCTTGCACTCATGCTGCTGGCCCTCGCCGCCATGATCGCGACCGGACTGATTATTCACTCTGCGTCCCGCTAATCCATGTCATGGTTACCAAAGAGTGATTACCGGGGCTGAAACAATCGTTGCTGTACATCCCACAAAGGGCGTATCTTTTGAATCGACGCTGATGCAGGCGGACTTGGATGCAAAACCTGCTCAATCGGTGTATGGACGTCCCGAAAGGGAAGGAGCATCACCATGACACTCAATCCAATCCTAATTACAGTGTGGGCGGTACTGGCCGTAGTCTTCTTTGGGCTTCTGATCTATCGGGGCCAACTGACCCGCTATGAAGACGAGCAGCTCTTTCTGGGGGAAAGCGCATCAAAGCATTCCATGGACGAACACAATCAGCTCATCAGCCGTGTGCAACGGCTTGAACCGATTATGCGGATCGTGGGTGCGGCGGCTTCGCTGGCCACTGCCTTCGCAGTGGGCATGTACGTTTGGGATGCTTACCACCGTATCCAATAAGACGCTTTGCACCTATAGCTGATTTTGCGATGGTGTATAGCGTTTCGACTTCAGAAAATACAGTGATCCTTCACTGCGTTCAGGATGACGACCCTACGGGATACGCGGTAGAAAGCCCCCGTTTTGGTTGTCATTCCCGAAGGGAATCTGCGTGGGGCTTAGGAAGCAAAGGGCTCAGAGTGGGTCCTTTCTGAGAAATTGTAACAAGACTTGATTGAGGTCTTTGTTTCTGTGGTTGAAGCGGAATTCTG
>JAABUJ010001874.1_pt1 | contig 28550 bp, 25 predicted proteins | sample 5559131 | NCBI WGS metagenome assembly JAABUJ01 (sample SAMN10711875, study PRJNA513366) | rock metagenome | isolation source: Antarctica rocks | place: Antarctica: Victoria Land, Mt New Zealand nord | collected 2016-01-07
GAGGAGGGAGTGGGAGGGGGTGTTTGTGGGGTCGGATGCTTGTTGTACGCCTGTGTTGGAGCAGGAGGAGTTGGAGAGGGAGGGGTATGAGCAGAGGGCTGTTGTGACGTTGAGGGATACGCCGGCGCTGAAGATTGAGCGGGATGATGGCGGTTGGGTGGGGAGGGGGTTGAGTCCGGGGGAGGGTGGGGAGAGGACGTTGGAGGAGTGGATGGGGTGGAAGAGGGGTAGAGATTATTGCGTGGAGAATGGTGGGTTGGTTAAGGTCGAGACGGCGAAGTTGTGATTCCAGGTTGTGAATGTTGGAACACGCCTCTCTGTACGAAACAACAGCATCCCTCCGAGATATGTCGATAACAAATATCGCCATGTGAAGGTAGCCAGCACCTCCGAGATCAGATATCCGCCCCGTTGAAGGAGCCACACTCTTCACGCTCACGCGGATTGCGGCATCCAAATCCACTATTTTCTCACCCGCCATCTTCACGCCCTTGACCCGATTCGCCACCTTCTGAGGCGCAACATCCCTCGTAAAGCCGGACTACCAAGCTTCGGCATGACGTCGATCGAGAACGGTGAAACCCACAATCATCCGTGGCACCTCGGAATATACTTGCTCGCCGCCGCCCGATCGTTGGAGAACTGCTCGGGCGTCTCGCGGGTTGACGACGCCGATGGATGCGACTGGTTTGACGGCCTTGGCGTCTTTGCGGATCGTCTCGCCGATCTCTCTGTATACCTTTGCCTGTCTTTTTCCGACGTCAGTGAGATGAGGATGGAACCGGCGTTCATCTGGGATATGGAGGGCAGTAGTTCATGGTAGTTGACGTCGAAGGAGTGGAAGGAGTCGCAGTCGCCGCTAGTGCGGGTGCGGATGCCGATGTTCTTGCGCTTGTCAGTAACACATTGCTGGAATCCAGCTCTTGGTTTTGATTGTTCGGTAGTTGGTTGGAGAGTTCGTCCTGTGGGGAATGGCTAGACGATCACGAAGGACACCACAGGCCCGTGCGTATAAGCATGTTATTTATCCTCTTCGAGGCTATCATCATGAGACGGGAAGAAAGTATAGTGGAGAGGAGGTTGCAGAGACTGTTCTTCTGCAACCTGGGAATGGTAATCAGGAAACGCTATGCGGAGTATCAATGTACACGCTCAAAGTACGCGTTCGGAGAATCAACAAGAGGGGAATGCTGTGAAAAGGTAGGGTGGGTATTCTTGGGGCGTTGAAGTGCATGCCAGAGATAGAGGAACGTGTTGATGCGGGGAGGTCTGAAAAGGTGCTTTGGAAACAAGGGTCTCGTGCGATCAGAGCTTCTCGAACAAAGACATGATGCCAAAGAAGACCAAACATAATGATATCATCCCAAACTATGACTTTCCACCGTTGCCAAGGTTGACGTGTACTAGAGGTGGACCTCTAACGCCGTCATCGTCTTCGTCCATCTCATCCAGTTCTTCAGGATGGCTGCTCCACGTTAGTAACCACTGCATCATGGTAGAGACAGAATCCACCTACGCAAGCAAGCCCTTAACATCCTTCATCTCATAATGCTTCTTCCTCATCTCCTCAAACTTCCTATGCTTCTCCCTCTCTTCCGCGCTCCACCCGACATTCTCACCATGCCCACCGAGCCCGTCCTCCGCCGGATCGACCACGACCTGCTTGTCCCCTTTCACGCTTCCCGATCGCGAAACCCGGCTCTCGCCATCGAGTGACTCCGGGATCGCCTCCTCCGGCTCTCCGAGCTCGAGCCCGGGAATCTCATCCTCCTTAGTCCTCGACCTCCCCCCTCCGACCCTATCCAGCTCATCCACGACCAAATCATCGGCATCCAGAGTCCGCATCTCCGCCTCGTCTTCCTCCGGCTCGTAGCGCTTGGCGTAGGGTGTCTTCGGCTCGTCGATCTTCATTGTGCTGCTCTTCTCCTGCTCCGTCAGGTAGAGATTGGCCTCGTCCCACTTGAGCCGGGGGTTGCTGTCATCCTCTGGGCTGGCACCATGCCCGCCGTTGGTCGACTGCCGTCGGGACGCCGAGGCTCGAGCGTTCGAAGAGCTCCGACGGTGGCCGGCGTTCTGGAGCGTGTTTTGGAGTGTGATGACCTTTTCCGAGAGGCCGCGGTCGAGCTCGGGTCTTCCGGCTGGGGCTGAGGCTGACTGCGTCAAGGGGACTTCTTGGGTAGGAGAGATCTGGTTGGCCGACACATTCCGGTATGAGTTCTTGAGTATACCTACAGATGGGTGTTAACGGCTTCTGAATGACAGGCTACTCATACGTGGTAGCATACCTTTCGGCCGTTGAGGGACTTCGGCACTGCGGATTAATGTCGGAGTGTGCTGTGTCATGATGTATTGATATTGGATTGTTGTATTGACGCAGAAGAGGACTTTGATGTCTTGACACGTATGACACGTGCTAAGGGAAAAGCGGATTCAGTGCTTAGAGCGACGATGAGCATGAGCTTGGCAGGATCGAGCAGGGCCGGAATGGACAATAGATATGCAAAAGCCGGGTTTGAAGCTGAAGAAAGCTGTGTCAGCAATGAGAGTTCGATAGCGGGCTCTGGTTGTTCGCCGTTTCTGTAGAATGGTCCGTATGTACGAGTAGAGTGAGCTTGGAACGTGGAACGTGGATTGTAGATGAGTTAGAGTGAGATGTGAAGATGTGGTGGGGATCATGATCCTCAATCATGTGGGGAAACATCAAAGTTCTTTGTACCTTGTACCCTGTAGGCGCATGCTTATGTCAGATGCTCTATTACGCGGTAGCCGCACAGATGATGAATACCTCATGAAAAGAAAGCTTCACCCCACCATGCAAAAATGCTTGGTTTGACGCTTGATCCCCTTTCTTCTATGTACTTGTATGTTCCAGCCCTCTCAGCTGTTCTAAGAGTCAGAGTCCTGCACGAAAAGATGCTGCCGGGAACCCAACCGGCTGCGAAGCCGTCTTACCGCACGCACAGCCAACTAGGTACATGACGAGCACATGTGCATTGCATCTTTCAGCCCCCCACGATCCTTTCGGCGCTAGGTTCGGTGTGTGGTTCGTGAGACAGTTGGTCAGTCGGTGTACAAGTAAAAGCGAGCTCGTGCTGTGGTAGATGGAGGTGTGGTGTGTGGAGGCTGCAGCAACTAGACTCCGGGCTGCTGCGGCAGGGTCTTTAGGTGGGATTTTACGAGGTTGATGACTTTGGTGACTTGGTTCTTTGCATCAGGGTCCTACAGGCATGGACGACCGCGTCATGTATAATGTGCTCAGGAACAACAAGCTCTACAGACTTCGTGCGCATTGCGTCGTATATCTGAACTGGCTGATCCAGTGCTCTTTCTAGATTCCGCCCGGACGCCACTGCGTATTGATGCATGGCAATACTAACAAAGAAGGTCACCTCGAGGGCAGCTGCAGCTGTGGCACCGTGAAAACCTGGTAACGGACGAACGAGCAGGTCATCGAAAGCTTATTCGAAAGTGTGGTTGGATCTGCCTTCCTTCAGCTTGATAATACTTCGTGGCCATAGCAGAGAATTGTATAACTCTAGTTGGATTGCAGACGTCTGCATAATGCAGCCACCAACGAAGATAGTATGACATGATGGCGTATGTTTACTCAGATAGCCTCCAGACCATACTCCGAGGCCGAGTACATAAACGCCACCCTTGAACCGCTGGAAACATAGCCCACCAACGCCAAATAAAGAAGGACCTTTCCTGGATACACCTGTACTCCGGAAACTGGACGCTCAGGACCTAATAAAACTTGTAGATCGATATAGAGGCCGAGTCGTAGGTGAGGTTACGGAATTGCATTCAATTCGTCTCGGTGGCGGAGATATTGCTTTGCGAGCTTGTCCCCACCATTTGCCGATAATTCCATCCAGTGAATTGCCACACACATGGTTTGCGGATCGGATCTGGTCGGGTCCTCGATCCTTCTGTACATCATCTCCGCCTTGAACGTATCTCGTGGCATCGTCAGGGGCAACATGATCCGGGGCAGAAGTTCGGGATGGGTCAAGTAGAAGATGGCGAGTTCCCGTTCGGCAACAGGATCGCCCTCTTTCGCGGTGATCATCCACATTCGTCCCGCATCCTCCATACCGTACCGTGCGAGTCCCTCGATGTCGTCTTCCTGGATTGGTCGGATCTGACTGCGTTTGTTGGTGTGGTAAGCGACCACTCCGTCCGCAATCTCGACCATAGTCCGGCAAATCTCTTGCTTGAGGCCCAGCGCGGCCAGACCAATGTCCCAGAATGCCTTGCCTCGCTCGGTCTTGTCCAGTATATCGGCTGGAACAAAGGCAGCGATATACTGAAGATCGCGGAATATGGTTCTCGGACGTATCTCGCTGTTTCGGAGTAGATCTTGCATCATGTCCACCACATCATCCGTGCTTGGCATTCTCCTCGTAGCCGACGAGCTCCGAAGTGGTGCCGACCTCTCAGCTGAGACTATGGTGTTAAACCTCCTCTCTTCACAGTTTGCGATTACTTCTTCCAACCTGGTCGCCTTGGTCATCGGGATATTCACGCCTCGAGTGCCCGATCGGGACATAGGGGTGGACGAAGGTATAACTGTCTCGGATGCTCTCGAGATCTTGGGGGCGTTTGTTTTGGCTTTACGCTGCGATGTTATAGAAACAATAATAAGACGCTCCAGATCGTACAACGCCTGTAGCTTGCTCATTGGGTTGGGATGGGTCGAGAATATGCTGAGCAAACGGCGGTAAGCTGTCTCGTATGAGAACTGGTTTTCCTCACTGCGCGTGGAGGTCTGGTCATTGCTCATTGCGGGATCAGATAGGTTGAGATGAGATCCTTGCTCCGCTCTGAAGGCCATGTCAGAGTTCGTATCTTGCGAGGTTTCCGACGGCCTTGTTGTGGAGCTTGAACTCGACCGACGTCTTTCTTCTGGCGTCGTCTGGTCATGTTCAACACTGGCGCTACCGCTTGTTCGGGGACTCAATAGCTCTGGCTTGCCTTTTCCAGCGTTGACCCAACTTCTGAGCAAACAGTCTCGGCCCAGGTCACCAGAAAACCAGGCATCAGTCTCACTTCCACGACACCATAGAATTGTGCCAAGGTCGCTCAAGAGCAAGCTCGTTAACTGTTGCTTTAGCGCTAAAAGAAAGGTACCCTTCTTTTGTCCGGTATGGTTTGCCACCTCGGAGATGTTGCGATCGTTTGTGGACGGTGCAGTAGCAGGTCGTGACCTTGAACCAGAGTCAAGCGCTCTTTCTTGCGTTTCAAAAGGTGACCAGAAAGTGGTGGACGAATCAATGCCTAGCACCGGACTACCGCTCCCAAAATAGTCCTGAAAGTCTGCTCGGTGAGTGGCATCACTGTCTCTGGATGTATTCCATCTAGCTGACCGAAAGCTATGCTGCGACGTGTTTCGACCGTACACGGCATAGATACCTTGACCGGGACGGGAGTTGAAGCTATGACCTTGGGATTTGGGTCGTGCAAAGGCTGAATCGAAGTCTTGACTTCTAGCTGTGGTAAGAGTAGATATCGACAAGGTACTGTCCTGACGACCGTCGCGGTGCAGGTCCGTTTCCCTGAGATATAGTTCGCTAGACCAAAGAACCGGACCATCAAGCATGTGTTCTCCAACGAGCTTATTGACACATTCTTGTATCTCCAGACAAAATCGGTGAATCCTCTCTTCCCCTTTGCAAAAGTTCTCGACCCCCGACTGCATGAGCCACTTCTGAGTCTTGTCCGCTTGGCCATCAGCAAGTTTATTAGGCCCCCCCTGCTCTCTAGAAGCAGCCATGATTTCAAAGAGCTGGGCTTCAGTGTTACTTGTGAAAGTGCTCGTCGTAGATCGTGGTAAATTCCGGGGTCGTGATGTACTGTGTAGTCTGCTTTGCGATAGGCTTGGTGGCCGTGCCATTCTCTTCAAAGCCCAGACAATGTTCTTGGTCTTCTCGTATGGGGATGAATTTTTAACATCCGCGACATACCACATTTTGTCCCGTAAAGTTCCCACTTCGTTGAACTTCCCCTTCAGGAGCCTTAACTGCCGGATACGCATTTGTCTGAGCCACACAAGCCAAGCCTCCGACGCCTCAATCGCGCCTGCACACTGCCTCAAAGCTTCCCGTGCATCGCGAGAAAAGTATTGCAGCAAAGGCCCATACCTATTCTGGGCAAGAGAGGTGGAGGATAAGCGTCGAAGCTGCTCGAGCGCTGTCCACCAATAATGTGCGGCCAGAAAATCGTACTGGCCTTGACAGCGGTTCAAAGCAAGTATCAACAAAGTCTCGATCGTGAGAGCGGATGTTTTATCAGTCTCCTTAGACACGGTCTCACTTGTCCACTGCTGAATCTCAGATCCTCTGGAGTGCTTCCTAGCTGGTTGGCAACCGTCAGCTGTCAAATCTGAGGTTTGACAGTGGTTGTAGTATGGGTTTTTCGATGCAAACGGTACAGAACGGTGGATACCGGTTGCCCGGGTTGAGATTGGGTGGCGCCGTCCATGGTACATCGCTAGATGATTAGTGAAACCCTCTTCCCTACCCCTGATAGCAAGTTCGTGTGGAAGGTCAAATTGGGTCAGGAGCTTGACGATAGCCTCTTTCAACTCGTGATAGTCCGCTCCAAGACCAAACGGATAGGGACTTTCCTCTTTCCCGCTATCGCTCCCGGAGTATTCCTGTTCAGAGTCTTCGTCATCGTCAACTGCTGCAGACATGTATCTTTCGCATGACAAGCGTGTCCCATCGGCAGAAGCGAAGAGAATAGCCCATTGTTCGGCACAAGGATGACAGGTTCCGCCCAAAACATCAGGTCCCAAAATACGTGACATTTCGGAGCATGCCAATCTCAACTTATGGCCAAGCCCTTGAGATGTCTTGTCCTCATCTTCTGGCTGAACATTGCGGAAATTCTGCCTCAATGGAGTTTTGAGGGTAGAAATAGAATGCTCTACTTGTTGACCCAGAAGGTCAAGGAGCGGCTCGCGTGAAGTTGTATCACTAGTCATAGAAGACCCGCTTGTGCTGAGAACAGACACCGAATCAAATCCACGGTGTGATTGAGAAGCGGGATAGATAGACGAAGACATTGCAGAGACGGATGAGGCGCTAGAACGCGGCCCGGAAGGCTGTATATCCATTTCTGGGTTAAGTGCTGACTGATGGGTCTCAGGAAATAGTGTCTTGACCAACGTGATCAAGTCAGAGGGACAGACTACAATAAAAGGCTGGATGTCTACTGTCTCCTGTGGTGCCGACAGCGACGTTGGTAAGAAAGTCGTTGACAGTGTATTGTTGGACTCAGAGTCCCGGACTTGAGACAAGATATGCTCGACGTGGGTTCGAATCTCCGGCAGTACGGAGACATGCTGTCGCCTAGATGTACGTTTGAGCAGAGTGATCAGACCAAGAATCTGTTAGTTTCTCACCAGTTGGCTGTCAAGTCTAATACTTGCTTTGAGGCCCGAACGCTTATCTCCTTCAACAACGTCTGCCTGACCATCTCGCTGATATGATAGCCTTGCATGATACCATGGCCCTAGGGCGTGTCAGTTGGTTATTTCTGGGTAGGCTACGGCTAGATCGGCCTAACCTCTGGACATATAATGGCATTCGATAAGAACGTAGAAAAGAACCATTTGGAGACAATGAAAGTTTCAGCAGTAAGCCGCTTCTTCGGGTCTTCAACCTTGTCTAAGATGGCTCGACTAAGCTCAAAGACCCCAGGTGGAATCGGTGATCCAAACTTTGCATCATCAAGGATCTCAAACAGTCTTCTGAGGGCCATATCAAAGAAATCCTCGAGTGCAATGGCATCCTTGGCACTACGCAACTCTGTTGGACCCGTGGTTCCGGACTGCGGTTCACTGGCTACTTCCAGTAGAGGTGCACTGTCCTGTAGCATCTGTAGTAGATAATGTTCCAGATTGGCTTTAAAGGGCCACTCCTTCATGGCCGCCCAAGCATTGAGGACTGAACAAACTAGCTGCTCGGAGCCACTCTTACCCTCGGTTATAACTCTAGCGCAGGTGGCTGACCAGATCCTCAAACGTTGGAGATCTTCTGAGGAAGCGAAACATGTGTGGAGCAACGCTGAGAGCGGATCATGCCGCTGGAAAGACAGTAGACGTTCTGTTGGAGTAGGAAGAAAGGCCGAGTTGCGGCTGGATCTATGACCAAGCTGCCTGCCGCGTGGCTGGCCAGGCATGACCGAGTCAACCGTATCCAAAACCTGATGGAATGCGGTCAAAGACGCAAGCTCCGAAGGTGATAAACTGGCTACCCGGCTGGCCAAAAAGTCCGGATCGGTCCTGATTTTAGAAAGAAAGCCAAGAAGGTCCTCCTGTATCCAAGTAGGCAATTGATGCATGAATGTAGGGTCCTGTCCTGTGGCCACCGGCGTCTCATGTACCTGTCTGGAAGACATACCAAATTCAAGCTCAGCATGACGCCAAGTCTCCTCACAGGATCTCCGGACATCTTGAACTGCGTTGTAAAGCGAAGCAAACCCTTTCTTGTCATCAGATCGAAAGCTGTCCGCCAGTGACCTAAACGCAAGCTCGTTACAATTCTTCAGACGCGTAAAGAGCGCCACTGAAACAAGACCTTTGTGTAATCTAGTCTGTAGCTGAAGTAAACGCTGCTTCTGATCGGCCTTGAGATGAAGCAAATGTGAGAGCTCAGCAAGTGAGGTCGACGAAGGAATTAACACTGCCGGAGGGACACAGGGATCGGCGTATCGAGAGTCTTGGAGGTGTGTTTGGGCGGTCTGTCTAGCCGGAGTAGACACAGGCAACAATGGCGTTAGGGCGTTTAGCAGCGCAATGTGTTCCTCAACCGGAATCCCGCCTTGTGGGCATATCACTTCCCTAACCTCTCCGGAAGTAGATGCGACAGTTGCAACGCCCGGAGCTCGAGCTGACCTGTCTTGAGATCCCGCATCGTAATCTGTTGGGGATGGCGTAGGGCCTCTCGAGGACACTTGGGTGATTGTTGGCGAAACAGCTATAGACATTAGCCCAAAATTCCTTATACTGACATCTGCGAGGTAACTTCAAGATCTGCCACAGTTTTCATTCTGCGGCAGCGGCGCCTCAGGCAAGAATGAGAGGAGTGGAATAAGGTCACTATGAGTAAAAGCACGTACGAGGGGAGCAATGCGCCGGCGCCGGTGGAGAATATGACTGATGCGCCTCATCCATGCTGCCTTGAGACGCCTGGCACCTGTCTCAGATCAAGACTGATAAAGCCACAACGTCTTGGCCGAGTTATCGACATCATCGCATGTCGTACAGAGCTTGCGACAGCCCGCGATTGTTGCGGCGAAGAAGGCAATTCAAGCGCGACTTCCTAATGATTCAGAAATGCGCTGGGGCTCTGGATAGAATGATACGCCGCCCGACAGGGTGAAACTGTGAGCGATTGGAAAAGCGCACGACTGGGTGCAAACTGTATCTCAGAACTGGCGCTCCTGGGGACGATAGCGAGGGAGATCAATGTAGGCTTTGCAGAATTTGACCAACGCATTGATGAATCTTGCAGGCCAGCGAGTCCCACGAGACACACCCATCAGGACTCGGGGGACGAATGAACGGCTGCAATGGAGCTGACGTGGTACAGGGATTACCGCACTATACACGACTATGGCCCGACGGAGAGCTTTGACAGGTCAACAACGGACGATGACCAGGCTGGATTAGGCTTCATGCAGGTCCAAGGTGGGGAGGGGCAACAGCAGGGGCAGGGCAGAGATTGAGTGGTGTCGCTGCGAATCGCGACCAAAATCTTCTCGTACGGAAGATGATGCAAAGCGAAATCTATCCTCCATTTTATTGTACTTGTACTGACCCAAATACAACATCAACACTGCGAGACTTGTTCATTTCAAAAGCCTCCCGCACGCGACTAAAGGGCGACTATCCTCCTGTATTCCAACTACCACCGTCAAGAGATGCTCTTTCACATCGTACAATCTCAGATTGTGAATGCTCGCAGTTGCAGTATCTGGAGAGCTTCCCAGTGTTTTGTTTGACATTCTTGTCTGAGGACTCAAACGAACGAATACGTCCTGTTATCTTTCGCTATGATATTGAAGGAGTCCTTCAAAATGATAGAAATGGTACTCATGTGTTGGCTAGTACTGTGTTGACCACTCTCGACTCTATCTTATGGATCGAATCATACCGTGCTATGGCACTGGGACTTGGCTAATCAAACCATTAGAGCGGTCGCCATTCATCCTCCAAGTCATGCTGGACTTTGGGCGCGGCACCGGTGTTGAGATACAAGGGGCCGTCGATTCCATGATAGAGACGTACCGGATGGGCCAGGTTTCGATCGGCTCTTTGGACATACCTTCGCCGCATCTGGATATATCTCGTCCGGGGTCTCGTTGTAGTGCTGTTGCAGTGAGGAAGCTGGCTGATAGGCTGCTGATACTTGAATGCACTTCAGGGGCTATGTTTGGCTCTGTTAAATTCAACATTGCCTGGCTCGAGCACCTAAGACTGACGAAGGAATATGCGGTCTGTCGTAGTAGCAAGGCCTTCGCCCAGGAAAGGGATTCCGATGCGTTCGTCTTGAACAAAGCAGGCGAGTTTGTTGGCATACTCGTAGTTAGGACTAAAGACAACACGGGTGCGGCTGATGCCATGACGACTATTCAGGCGGTCATCGATGGCATTTGGTCGATTCGTGAACGAGGGGCGTTCATGCTCATCTACAGAGCCTGATGTATGGAGGGGTTCTCAACCTTTTGACGAACATCAGGTAATGATTATTCGTAATTGGACAGCATATGGTCCTGAGGAACTCCACAGAGCTTGAAAGTTTGTGTCTATAATCGTGTCAATTTTGCGTTCTGATGCGATGGAGTGCTCTAGGATAGAAGACTTGGTGTTCAGTTAGGATCTATAATCATACATCTCAGACTGCTATGACGTCTGACTTCTGTAGAGAAGGAACAACGTTTTCCAAGCGCCGCTGATGTTGAATGCTTAGATGAGGTGGACGGCCAGCCAGTGCGAAATCGTGGAACAGGGAGCTGTGCAAAGAAGGACACAAAGCCAGTAGGACGTAATGAGCATGGAAACCATAAAAAACGTCTTCCCAAGTAACTGACGACAAGAAACTCTTCCGACCGAGGTCATCAACTCCCTACCCGACCTGCTACCCTTCCAGAGACCTACCCTCAAGTCGATCATAATGTCCGGTTTCTCTGACACCGCCCAAGCAACAGTAGAAAAAATGCCTGGCCAGTTCTTATGAAAGCATGAAGTATCCGTCTCCGCAGCCTCCAAATCGCAAGAATCAGCAATGGATGAGCCCACAGTCGGTCCTGACAGAATGCCAGGCCAGTTGTAAGCCTGTTGAGTTGCACTGTCTTTTGGGCGCGTTAAAGTAGAAAGTTCGGAGCGGGTTCTTGAGCTGAGGAATTTGATGGGCTGTGGCTCGAGCTAGTACGCATCGGGACTGGGTCGTGGAATTCACCGTCAGCCTGCCATGAGCGTGGAGCTGTTAACGGCGTGCAGAGAGCAGCTTATATACGACAATGTGGCCAAATTGGCCATACCAGCTTCCCTAGTTATTGCCTAGTCTTCGACAAGTGCTCGCAGACTCAAGTCTGAAGGACCGCCTGCATGGCGTCTGCCGTTTTTTTTCTCGACTTGAAAGGCAAGGTGGGCTTTGCAAGTGCAGCAGGCACAGAGGATGATATGCTGATGGGGATTGTTAGACCCTTCTCGCACGTAACTACAGAGGGGACATTCCTATGTCAGCAGTCGAAAAGTTCCCAGTGTTATTAAGTGAGGCCGAGGAGGAGAGCTCCGCTGTCCCACCATGCTTCTCCGACGAAGGCATCAACGTGTGTTTGTTCAGGCTCAGTGTCTCCTTGTAGACCTCTCGAAGGGGCCGAGGGAGTTCGTTATGGCTAACAAGCTGCCTTCTGTCAGTACCTCTACATCCGGCACAACAACCTCTACCTTCTTGCCCTAACAAAGCGAAATACCAACGCCGCCGAGATACTACTGTTCCTGCATAAGATCGTGGAGGTATTTACAGAGTACTTCAAAGAGCTGGAGGAGGAGAGTATTAGGGATAACTTTGTTATCATCTACGAGCTACTGGACGAGATGATGGACTTTGGATACCCACAGACGACGGAGACCAAGATACTACAGGAGTAGGCAATCTGATGCGCTCAGACGTGAGCCGACCACTAACGTAAGGGATAGATATATCACGCAAGAATCACACAAACTCGAAATCCAGGCCCGGCCTCCGATAGCTGTCACGAATGCCGTCTCTTGGCGTAGCGAAGGTATACGGTATCGCAAGAACGAAGTCTTCCTCGATGTCATAGAATCGCTCAACCTGCTGGTGTCATCCACCGGCAATGTGCTGCGCTCGGAAATCCTTGGCGCCGTGAAGATGAAGTGCTATCTCAGCGGGATGCCAGAGCTCCGATTAGGGCTGAACGACAAAGTGATGTTCGAGACAACGGGGCGAGCGACGAGGGGGAAGGCTATAGAGATGGAGGACGTCAAGTTCCATCAATGTGTCAGGTTGTCGAGGTTTGAGAACGACAGAACAATAAGCTTCATACCCCCGGACGGAGAATTTGAGCTTATGAGCTATCGGTTAAACACGCAAGTCAAACCACTGATCTGGGTGGAGTGTGTCGTGGAATCACACTCAGGATCAAGGATTGAGTACATGTTGAAGGTCCGGATCACTTACCCTCCAAGCCACACTTAAAAGCGCTTGGCAGCTGACTGTTGAACGGAGGGACAGGCAAAAGCACAATTTAAGCGCCGTTCGACAGCCAACAACGTCGAGATCCTCGTGCCAGTACCCGAAGACGCGGACAGCCCACGATTCCGCACCAACATCGGGTCCGTGCACTATGCGCCGGAGAAGTCCGCCATCATCTGGAAGATCAAGCAATTCGGCGGCGGTAAAGAGTTCCTCATGCGCGCCGAACTCGGGCTACCGTCCGTCAAAGGCGACGACGAGCACGGAGGCGGCATGACTGGCGGCTTTGGCGGGAGCATGGGCGGGGCATCGGGAGGCAAGGGCAAGCGGCCAATCAGCGTCAAGTTCGAGATCCCCTACTTTACCACCAGCGGCATACAAGTGCGCTATCTCAAGATAATAGAGCCAAAAGTGAGTCTAGCCCCCTTTCGCTTCTTTCGCCCCTTCTTCAAGCCCCTATGCGGGCACTGGCACCTGGGCGCCAGCGAGCCGCGCAGCGGACCCGGGAACTCGGTTCCTGCTCAGGGAACCCCGGCTCCCGCTGCGCACCACACTTGCAGGCGTCGTGACGCCATATCTTGTTTTTCCGTACGATAGGATGCAGATCGAGTTGCGAACGGACGAGGCTCGAGTGGACGCTGGTCGCTCAATCAGGTTAAAAAGCGCACGGACCGTTGCCGTCATTCTCGCATCCTAACTGGCCGTTTCCGAACGTTATCCATCGCTAACATGCTTGTGACAGTTGCAGTACCCGTCCCTACCCTGGGTCCGATACATTACACAGTCTGGAGATATCGCCGTCCGCTTACCCGATGTGCACTGAAGTGGGGTCCCACAGATCACGATGATTGGTAGTCGTGCAATCTGAGCGATATAGGCGTTGTGCGAATCATAAATGCGGACGGGATGGCAGCTTGCAGAATCCCTTGGGGGCCAGGAACCTTGAACTGACTGCGTTGCATGCGGGTATGATAATGCCATTTGTAGATATTAGAATTTCAGGAATGGAAAGTCAGAAACGAATACGTACACGTGACGAGACAAGCTGGGGTGATGAGCATCCTCTGCCAATTTAGATTCCAAGAGTGGAGGGGCTGGTAAGAAATCGTCGTAGCGAGATCGGAGCGTACAGAAGAAAGATACTAGACAGATGTTTGAGAAAGGAGAACAGAAGCCATTGATTGCAGTCATCGTCATCATCGTAAACACATTCGGAGTGCGAGTGATCGCTGTAGAACAACAAAGCCGGACAGGGTAGAGCTCCATGTGGCAATCGAAAGCCACCTCAGGGTTCAGGAAAGGCGTCAAATCAAGCAACTGTCAGGGACAGTAAGACAAACACACCATGGTGCCCACTGCCGCCCGCTTCCCTATAGCTCGAGACATATCCTAGTCTAGGCAAAGATGGGGCCACCATAGTACCCTTCCTCAAACGCCCTCAAATGCGCCTCAGAGGACGGAGGGTCCAAGTAGACAGTCACCACCAAACCCCTTTTGTCTTCTCCTATTGGCTGTCCATCAGCAATAATTCCTGACATTTTGTGCAAGCTACTCACGGCCATGATGGAAATTATGCGGAACCCATTGGCCTAGTTTGAAACTGGCAGCTATGGCGTCGGCCATTTGCCCAGGAGGCGCAGAGAATACTCCCAACGCTAGGATCAGGGCGAGGTTTCCCTGGAGCCCGCCTCGTTGATTGTTCACGCCGGTAGCGGAACAGCCGTCCGGAAACAACTGCGGACGCCACGTCAGGTTTGGGCGCTGGATGGCAAGTCTTGTGTTTGGATGCTCGAAGCCCACGCTGGAGACGCTGTTCGGGCAATGCTCGAATGTCAAGGCTTTCCATCCGGGTAACCATGGACTGTCATCGGGCGGCACATCGCAGACATTCCGTTTCGTCGCGTCATATGGCACCACCCAGAACCTGCCGTCACAGTAGTACATTGTGACCTGCTTGTAGATCTTGCATTCGGCCGGGAAGGGAACCAGGGTTACGGTTGGGATAATGCTCGCATTCCAACGATAGAGCCGTCTAACAGAGCCACTCTTGGACTGCCCACTCATTCTGTCCGGAGGAAACCAGAATCCGCTTTGGTCGTGGTTCTCAAATTCCGTGGGTCGTAGCTCCTCAATCTCGAACAAAAAAGTGGGTGCGGGAGTCTATGAATATAGTCAGCTCCGGAAGAGTCATAGCAGAGTGTACTGACGGCCATCAGAGATCAAGACAGACGGAAAATCAATCAGTGGCTTTTCGAAGCTTGTGGGGTCCCTTGGAAAATAAATTATCGTGTGTTCTCGCCCACTTTTGGTACTGGGACAGCCCCTCAGATGATACAATACGCCGTGCGGAGTAAATGAGGCTCTTCTGGACTGGATCAAGGCCCAACACGTCACGACCCCAACTTCCCGTGTATCTTCGCAAATCGGCTTAGTGACAAACAAGGTCGTGTCACGGGCCAGGGTTGCTGCCCAAGGCACGGTAACAGTAGCCGATAAGTCTTCCGGCCCCTCAAAACCGACTGCTTGATGTGATCATCATTTTAGTCTCTTAGACGCGTAGCCATCGGTGGCAACTGAGCAGATATGAACGGATACCAGCTCATCCGATTGCGTCTCAAAGAGGGCAAAATGTCTGTTATCAAAAGCTAGAACTCTGGCTATAGGGGCGCGAGAGCAAATGGCTAGATAAAGCCGGCTGAACGGGCTTCGTGTAGGGTCGGGCACCATCGATTAGTTGTAGGTACACCAAGAAAGGAACCGCACCTGTATCGCCCGCCATGCTATGCATGAGGAATATCGCCTATATCCTTGCTTGGTATCGACATGACTTTGTCGATCACGAGCACAAGGCCAGTGGAGGAGCGCGTAGACCCAGCCTAATGCACGCCGACGGCCTGCGGTAGGTCTAGAAGGGCAGAGCGTAAGTCTTCGTTGATTAACGGTGGCTCCAATGGATTGTGTTGCTGTATAACGATACCCGCTTCCGAAACTAGTAATGGATAAGAGTCTCTGTGAGCAGTGTTTGAGCATGCTTTCGATATGGTTCCAACGTAGTTGAAATATTGTCTTGATAGCTTACTATAGTAACGTAAGACAATGACCATTTGACCCGACCTTGAGGCTCAAATCGATTTTCAGCCGCAAGTGTTATAAGATAGCGGCCCAAGATCAATGGAACAGGTTGTAAGACTTGCTGGAGCCCCGGGAGCATGGGCTTACCCGCCCTAGCCAATCCGCAGCCAGAACGCCCTCATGGCTAATAATTCCGTGTGGGCCCCGGACATACAGTTGACAGAAATAAGTTTTGCAATGCTTCAGGCAATGAAAGTGAAGAACAAATTCGAAGAGTTTTAAAAATGAAAGAAGGCATGGCAGGCTTTAAGTAAAGTTGCTCAGACTGCCTCGAGTGATTGACTAACAAGTCGCATTGCAATTAGGACTCTACAGGCGCAGCCGGGCGTGGGTCTGGATGCTACACTGCTTTAGTGTAGTTGCCTCGTTGCCTTGCTGGACACGGTTTGCATTTTATGCACCAAGGAGATCCAGAGGTTCTTGGAGAAACAACCCTAGTCCATGGGCAGAGAACACATGGTATTGGTCGGGGAAGATTGAGTCGACCAGTGATTGGGCATGGTCGCTGACCCCGTTGAGGAAGCGCACCTGTGGCAACGCCGATCTTGAGGTTGTCAACAGACTGATTCCTTATACATCAAGCCGAGATGCATCAGGTCAACCTCCCCAAACTGTGGTATATTTGTGGTATATTGAATCAAGTTGCTATGACGGCGTCCATGGCTCGTTCAAGGCTGGCTCCTTTGCACAAGCTATGCTTGGTCTTTGTATCTTTCCCCAATACGTACACATCACAGCGGACCGGGCAGGATGACTTCCAGGTAGGTATGATAAGGCCTACTGTACGCGCTCTAGGTAGTCGGTTCCTTCTTCTTTCTTCCAGTCAATTGCGAACTGGTTTTTGTCCTGCCACCTTCTTTTGAGTTGCAATGATAGTGCTGCAGGTCAAAAAACCGCAAACGAGAATGAGGGCTGGCACCGTATCGCGCATTCCATCCGTACCCACAACTCCTGCGGTTGAGCAACCCACAAACAGAACGCGTGTACTCATTCATGAGAGCAGAACCGGCGAAGATCAGTTCACTTCTCTTTATACCAGATCTAACATGGTCCTTGTCGGATCAGTATTAAACCATTAGCGCTGGTGACATCGTGAGCACCAGATGTACGACATCACCGAATACAATGGACATTGATGGCTCGTGGGGGACCATCGAGCATGCCCTGAGCAAAACTCATGCAAGTGCAGTGACGGCAACCAATCGTCCGTGCAGATAACGAATGAGGTGGACTCTCGATCGTGGTCTGAGACCAACCCTGACAAGATGAAAGAATATGATCTCCAGTGTACCTGCACTGTGCTGACGCCAATCGTACGCGCGGCGAGGGATTGTCCATGCTCATGTTCGCATTAAGATGAAGACATGGCGGCGAGCCGGCTTTGTGTGTACGTGTTCAATGCGATGGTAGGCTGTCTCAGAGCGTCACGACTGGTCAAAATGGGAGCGATGATGAACAGGAGTTCGGTTGCCAGAGACATGGTACGTGGATCCGGACGCAATTACTCTGCTCACGCAGGTTCAACCATCGTGGTCCAAAGTCTTACTTCATCTAGATGACCAAGCGTGACGAAGAATGTCGCTGTGCTGACCATGGCCGGCGGATTCAGGCCAGGGAGTGTATTGTCTACCTTCTCCGTACTATCCGGCTAGAGTCTTGGTTGCGAGTGGTGTTGTCGTACCACTTTGGTGAGTGCTCATGTCCCTGCTATGAGGAGCATAATGCTATCAGCAACATAGGACAACCATGAACGAGTTTGAGCACTGAGGTAAGGGACAGAAGGACTTAGTCAAGCATGACTATCTCTGTTCACGTTGACCCACGGCACGCCGGCGTGGAGACTTCGCTCAGCCACAGTGCCCTAAGCACTCAGCATCAACGTCATGTTTGAAGATGGCCCTGATAGCTAGGAATCACAGTCAAGTTGTTCCTGGGTGTCTCGTTGGAGATGCCTTTCCTCAAGGTATGGAGGTCTGTACTAGTGTAAGAGCCTAAACCTTTTATGAAGCAATGGATCGCGGGACGATCATGATGATCAGGAGAGCTTAGGGTGCTTAGTAATCTGAGTTCTATCTTAGGTAGCGTCGACAAGATTGTGCGATTTTGCTTCAACAACGATTCTGATATCTTTGAATACTCTTGGAATAAATACTGCCTTGACTTGAAGCTCTGGTTCGGTAGATTGGTAAAATCCTACCGTCATTATGGTATCAGTAAAATCAGTACACTCGATTATCCTGGACGCAGGACCCATTATAAAGAACGAGCCTCCAGTCTCGTCTCTGCTCGCACAATCAGAAGCTTTGTTCACTGTTCCGTCTGTTATCACCGAAATTCGGGATGCTACTGCACGTTCTCGTCTAGAGACGACATTGTTACCCTTTTTAACGTTAAAAACCCCTGGAGAACAAAGTGTCAAAGTCATCATGGAATTTGCTCGAAAAACCGGAGATCTTGGTGTATTGAGCAAAGTGGACATTCAGATCCTGGCTTTGGCATATGAGCTTGAATGTGAGAAAAATGGAGGCAATTGGAGGTTGAGAACAGTACCAGGCCAGAAACGAATAAACGGAGCGGCCCCCAGTATGAAACGAGCGGGCTTGTTGAAGGCTGAGGATGAGGCGCCAATTGAGCCAACAGAGTCAGGAGATCGTACCGAGATTCTGTCAAGAGATGTGATAAATTCAATTTCCCCAGGACCCAGCGCTTCTCCGGACCGACATGAGTACTCAGTGGAACCAACCCAGGCCCATAGCCCTATGTCTGGCGCTCAAGAGGCGCAGCTTACTGATGAGGTCTCAACACTACCGCTGGATAATTTGGCCTTAGAGACAGTGTCACCCGCAGATACGCTAGAAGCTCAGAACAACGCGCCTTCGTCCGAAGACTCTGACTCCGAAGGCTGGATCACTCCTTCGAATATCAAGAAACGTCAAGCAGACGGTAGCAAGAGCGTTGGATCGACTTCCTCGACCACTGGAACCATGCAGGTTGCCACAATCACTACAGACTTCGCCATGCAGAACCTACTCCTTCAGATGAACCTCAACCTCTTGTCACCATCACTACAGCGCATTCGACATCTAAAGACGTACATCCTGCGCTGTCACGCGTGCTTTCAGCAGACGAAAGAGATCGACAAGCAGTTCTGTCCACGGTGTGGCAAGCCCACGCTTATGAGGGTTGCTTGCTCGACACGGCAGAACGGAGAGTTTCGGCTGCATTTGAAGAGGAATATGCAATGGAACACTCGCGGAGATCGGTATAGCATTCCAAGACCAGTTGCGGGCTCAGCAAGCGGCAAAGTTGGCATGGGCGGAGGAAAGGGAGGATGGGGTCAAGGGCTAATCTTGGCGGAGGATCAGAAGGAGTACGTGCAGGCGATGAATGGTCAGGGGAGAAGGAAGGAGAGGAACCTGATGGATGAGGATTACCTGCCTAGCATTCTCACCGGGGAGCGAAACAGGGTTGGCGGGAGGATCAAAGTTGGAGCAGGGAAGACAATCAACTCAAGAAAGCGGTAGTAGACGGTACTACTGGTCACGGCATGCGTAAACAAAATATGATGAGGTTAAGGTTCATACCCGACGAGAAAGGAGTCAAGGATAGCCAATTGGGATTCGATAGACAGTAAATACTGAATCTTTCGGTAACAACTTTTTCAAACCGCATAGAAGCACCTGGGGGCTTTATTCAGCTATATCGAGTAACATAAATCCCCGTAAGTATCCGCCAGATCGAACGCCAATTGATGTATGAACACCTCTCATTGCCCAAGCACCTTCTTGTCTTCTACATATCTAGTCAGCCTTCAACAACTGAAATAGTGGAACGTGAGCTTGACATACTTTGCTGTGTCAAAAGCAGTCCATATCGCTTCTTCAAGGTCACCCTGTGCCTATAGAGCAGACGAAGTCAGAGTCAGGGCGGTTCACACATAATTGAGAAATCCATGGGACAGAAGCTTCACTGACCTTGAGTACTTGTCATCTGGGGAGAATCTTGCAGGATGTGCAGACTTTGTCACCTCGCCATTTTGAATCTTTTTGAGCGTGTATATGCGCTTTCCAGACGCATCGAGTGTGTACATTAGATGCATGCTGTATCCATCCAGTTAGCAGATCATCGACTTAATCACGTAATACTGACTCACACGAACTGAACCCGATAAGAGCGAACCGTGAGTGCAATTGGACTTTTTTGCCCTGCGTATATCTGCTGCGCTTTTCCAGATTGAGGCTAGTGCAGATCTACAGATCCAAAGTTTTTAAGCGAACTGTCGAGTTTCTTCAACTACCAGGTAACCACGACACTAAGTCCTTGAAGAAACGTGATCTCGGACTTTCAGTGGTCTGTGGTTAAGGAAAGGAGCCAAGTGCTGGATGAAGCTATCAAGACATCTCTGTGGTCATAGCAACAGACGTGTAGCGTCAGGATCTTCGGAAATGATGGTGTGAAAGGTTGTGAGTACTCCCCTTTTGCTTACAATCAATTCTCTTTTACTGTGGGCGATCGTCCTACATCATTGCGGTGATGACAACATACTGTAGCCTAGAGCACGACTCTGACTTTATGCCGTGTCTCCATGCTGGCTTGAATTCTCTATGAGAAGACTACAACGGTATCTGAGCAATTGTGTTGCGACTCTTCGTCTTCAGAACATCATATTTGGGCAAACCCGGCTGACAGGATTGCCAAGTAGCATGATCGGTGCCGTATGATATCGTTCTACTGGCGTTAGGTTGATAGGGCTTCTCAAGCCGACATGGACAATACGGTTCAGCGAGCTCAATCTTCTGAGTACCGTGATCCGCCGCCGCGAGTTACTAAACCTAACTACAATCAAATTCACGCTTTACCACTCCCATTGGCTATATATGCATTGCCTCCGTTGATACCACATAATCCGCTCTCACTCCTCTATATAGCGTACACCTACATATCCCAAGTTCTGCGGCCATCCTGCTCTCACCCCGGAGTACTCTATACGGCTTATTTTTCGTCAGAGACCCTCTCAGTCCATGTCACCGACCCGCATGCAATTCGAGCCCTCTGGACAATGGGCTTCTTTGGAAAAGGGACCCTTAGTCGAAGCGAACCAAGCTGGTTGGATAGAGAGCAGAGAAGACGTGGTCTACTTATAGGCGAGACGAGTGAGGAAGTGACTATGCGGAGACGGGAAGAAAGGAAGGAGTTCAAGAGAGAGAGAGCAAGAAAGGAAAGGGAAGCTATTGAGGAAAAGCTGAGGCAAGAGGGCAAAACTGACGTGTCAACAAATGGGGCTTCCACTACGGATGATGCCAATGGATTGGCAGCTGGTGAGGACCTCGATGGCCTGACCCATGGCCCTAAAACTCACGGGGATCAAAATGGGTCTTACAAGCTTGCTGGGGATGTTCCAGCCACATCTGCCAATCTATTAACGGACACTCCTTCGGTCACCTCTCAGGTCAAAACGAAGGATCAATGGACAAACCATCCAGACTCTGTACCGTGTTCCAAGTCCACAGGAACGAGTGAGAAACGCATATTCCCGAATAATGCCAGACACACCGAAGCGATGACGCCTGTAGGTGAAGACGCTAGGAACATTGAAAACCAGGAACATTTGCAATTAACACTCGAAGAGGGATTCTTTCTCACATATGGACTAGGTGTTCTCAATGTGATAGATCGAGATCCTAACACGATCTTGTCCAGTGCAAGTCTCTTCTCCGTGTTCCGAAGACACTCATACTTTCCTCCTTGTCCGCCTGCGGGTCTGAAACCTGATGATCCCTTTCTCGTTTCGTATGTAACTTATCACCATTTTCGGTCTCTAGGTTGGGTGGTGCGTCCCGGCGTCAAATTCGCTGTCGACTACCTCCTGTACAACCGGGGGCCTGTTTTCTCACACGCGGAATTCGCGGTGATGATCATACCGTCCTATAGTCATCCATACTGGACGGCAACAACTCGGAAGGAAGAAACTCAGAACAAACAGAGCAAGAGCTGGTGGTGGCTGAATAGCGTCAACCGGGTTCAAAGCCAGGTCCGGAAAAGCCTAATCTTGGCGTACGTCGAGGTGCCTCCGGCAGATGATGCGCCCGTCTCTCATACCTCTGCACAGAGCACCGACGAAGAGGTAGACGTCGGGAAACTGTTGAAGAGATATAAGATTAGAGAAGTTAGCTTGAAGAGGTGGATCCCGAATCGGAGCCGAGATTGAACATCGAATAGGTACTGCCAACGTCAGTACTCGAGCAGATATCTCAAGCTAGGAACCTCAGCGGCACGCTCGCTGAGATCATCACGCCAAGCTGCCAAACCCCCGTCGTCTTATTCAGGAACCCCCTCCATAACCGGCAATGGCATGTAATGGAGTTACATACGAAGGCTGGACATATAACAGGACTCATAATCGAGTCGTGGTTGGAAACCCTTCGTCTGCTATCATCAATGCATGATTGAGCGCAAGTAGTGCTGGCCTAAAACGACCGGGGCGCGGGAAAGCATATCTATGGTATCAAAGTTCATATGGCACAGCGACTTTCGTATGAAACTCCCCAAGGACATGCAGAATGATACTTGGGCCTCCTGGGGAGCGAGAGGACCGTACACCACGTTAGTGCTTGGAGACAAGAGCCAACAAACATATGTGGTGGCTCAGCGCTCACAGATGGGGTGGAAAATGCTACAAAGTTACATCAGAGAAGATCATATACTCTAGGTATATCTTAGTTAGCAAGATACTTGTTTCAAACATATAACATTCCCTTTATATTGAATCTTAGGGCTTGGTCCATCCGGAGTGTGGATGACTGGTCTGTGGACTATCTGTATCTGGATAGGTATATATCAACTGCAAAAGTAATACTTATGAATGCTGACTATGGGGCCTGCATGACGGCTTGTCAGCCTTGATGAGTGATGGCTGTCTCGCAGCAGCTGAGAAGTTATGAGAGCTGCGCCCGGTGCCCATTCGTCGTTTGCTTGCTTGTTCTGCACAATCGTCACACCAATGGGGCGGGACTGCTGATTGAGGGTCGCACAAATGACTACATATCGTAGATGTACATGAAGGGGAGTCAAAGCGTTCCACTGCTTCAGTTGTTACTGGCCGCAGCGGGCCTGAAGTATATGATAACATACCTATAGAAGCGGTTCTGGAGATATAAATTCATCCTTGAGTACTACCTTACTACTGAGTAGATATATCCGGTAAGAATAAAGCAGCCAGGCCGTCTTGTGTTAAGGTTCCCTAGCGTACAACACGTGCTCTCGTGTTCTTGGCGGGACAGAGAGTTAACGCGATCACTCTCCATTCCCGTCTTCCCTTTAACTAGTCTATACTTCGTACTGTATGAAGTATGCGCCTGGCGCTCTCATGGCTGCAATGGAGAGTGAGAGTCAGAGCATTGACATATCACACTTAAAGAAGACTGTGCTGGCCTTTCATGATAGCGATGAGGACGGAAATAGATTGACCAGTAGCAGACAATGCCTGTCGCCGTCGGTTACCGGGATTGCGCAACCATCCTTGTTCTCTGCAGCAGCAGCAGCGCGACCACATCTGAACGCGTCGTCAACCGAGCCAAAAACCAGGACTGGGAGAGCGTACGTCAACGCACTGGGGATACGTGCACATCGCGATAATGTTCACGTAAAGAGTCGATATGTACAGTCGTCACCTGGATTAGTTGACCACTTCCGGCGTAATGGAGCAGACCATGAGGGTATTCGATCAAATGCCGTTGAGCGAAATAATGATGAACCCTTGAAGAGCCAGAACTCTGAGACGCAACTGCCCAGCACCGTTCCGGAGTCCACTGAGAGGGCGAACGCGAGAAAGAGAAGGCCAGATATGGAGATTCTCAGTAGCTTGTCGCAGGGCGACACCCAACCTGTATCCCAATGGGTGTATGACGAGTTCACCAACAAGAAAAAGTTGAAGCAAGCTGGCAGCGTCAACGAGAATATGCCAGGGCTCATAGCTACAACGAATGGATTGCCATCGTATTCCAGTGGTCACGTGGATAGCGGCCACATTGACCTTCTAGGTGGATTCGAGCAGGAAGTGGTCGGATTTCCAGAGGAAGAATCTGATGCCGCAAATCCCGAGGATGATGCCATGAGTGATGTAACTCATCTCGAGGCCGATACCGACATAACGCCGGAGTGGAAGGGTCACCAGCAACCCAAAACATCAGCGACGCATGGCAAGAAGAGAGATCATAGGGGCGAGGTCATCAGCCCTACCAGTACCCCACGTTTGCCGATAAATCCTTTCGCAAATACCGGTGCTTTGGGATGTGGAGTGCTGGGTTTGAGCCAAGTCTTCAAGGCGACCCAAGCTCCAACCTCTCCGCTGATCCATGGTCTGCCTTCCGATGATATGTCTGAACGTCCTTCGCCCGAGCTCTACTTCAATCAACGGCTTGCCGTTGCTGGTACTTCGTCATCACCAGTGAAAATTCAAAGGACTGACTTTCAACGAGCGGTGACCGAACCACAGGCAATCTATGTCTCGATGAAGGAATCGCAAGCGCGGAGGGAACGCGCTTTAGGTCTATGTCGATCCTCTTCAATGAACGGCTTACTAGTCGAGGAAGATTCCGACGAGGATTTCGGATCAGAAGGAAGCCTTCTACGCCGGCGAAGGATTCAGAGGAAAATTGAAGAGGAGGCTAAGAGTCAATTTGCCGGACTTAGCGCACCTTCGAGGCCTTCCACGAGCGGTCGTGACCGAAGAAAAGGTATTGCAGGACGGCCAACTCAAGCTTCCACTCAGCTCAAGGATAACCTTCCACCCGACACATTTGTTATCTCGGATGACACTCCAGTGGCTAATGATCTTCGCTCCCCGTCGGAAGACGATACTGAACACGAACCTGAGACAGGCGACGATACGCCGGAACTTATGGAACCGGATGAAAATGATAAAGAGAACGTCAACCATCCAGGGCTACAGGTCCCGGAGACTACATCTCGTGTCAAGATACACCACGTCTCTGAAAATGGATCCTCACAGAGCCCCTCACTTCCACGCGCTGGGACTAGTCTGGGTAAGGAGCGCAGACTCGGCGGTGTTAGACGCCGGAAACCCGTTCCAGACCCGACGACTACCGGCAGCTCCTACTCAGCCGAGAGAATGGACACACTTGAGCGCGGTTCGCAGACAGTCGCGGTAGCGGACTCTCAGGCGTCGCAGTCCGAGCGGAAGACATCGAAAAGACAGCGATCAGCGTCCCCAAAAACTCCACTTCTCGCATCATCGTTATGCATACCTCAATCCCAGATCGGCTTGCCGTTTAGCTATCCTCTTTCAGAGCCATCACTTGGTGGTCACTTGGTGGAAAACAACAGCTCGCCACTTCTACAGCCACCACCTTTATCGTCTAGCCTGTCTCGTGGGAGCTTATCAGAGCGGGAAAATGACAACGCTGCGGTAGTCTTAGACCTAGCTTCAGATCCCGTTGCCGAACCAGCCGCGGAGAAAGGCAGTCCTTCAGGACTCCGAACCGGCAGATACATGCAAAGCAGACAAGCGAAAACATCGGCTGGGAATGACGGACTCACAACAGGAGTCTTAGATCTGAATGCAGGTCTAGATATAACCCCGGATACGACATCTGTGGCAGCACCTAATGTCAATTTATCATTGTCGATACTGGGTGCTGATAGGGCATGTACATTTCAACCTGCTGAAGCCAAAGCCAAGATACCCAGGAGCACTATACCTGATACGAGTCCTTGTGGTGGATCTGAATTGACGTCGTCGGCAAAACAAACCTCTGGAAAAATCCAAGGATCATCCTCTGCACCTTCACAAATTGCTCCAGCTCCCAATCTGGAGCGCCAAGCGCCACAATCCAACAATCCAAGCGTCTTCGAGACCGCCCAAACACATCTTACATCAGAAACGACACACGAAGCTTCAAGCCGCCAAGAATCCGAATATGCTCGATCCTTGATTAGTCCCAAAGTTACTCGGCTGCGACACTTTACAGAGGTTGCCAGTCCCACGTTACCGGATGCTATTGGTGATGATGATGATGTGGACATTCCTTTGATTACCAGCCAAGATATTAGGTATCAAGCCGCAATCAACGGGTCAAGTCCAGTGCGCCCTTCACGCAAACGAAGACGGGGAGTTGGTGGTCTTGTCCTGCCCGTATCAAACACAGATTCCACGAGGTCGTCTCCTGCGTCATTACACCCGAGTCAAGAGCGAAAGAATGGTGACGACGGCGCAAAAGTAAACGTTCAGCCTACTGTTGGAGTTGAGGAGCCTACAGGCCGAGTGGGTAGATATACCTCACCAGACCCGTTCATCAATCCGAGAGTGGGCGCCAGCGCATCGGAGATGACCCTTGCTGCAAGTGAAGCAGCAACAATCTCTGGATCGCCAAGGCCAGGTATAAGGAGGCCCACGGTAGCAGCGATCTCCAGCGTCCGATCCCAGGCTCGAAAGCTAACTCCTTTACCGTCCCGCAAGGCCGCCCCACCAACAAATAAAGAGACTGCACACGTCGTCACGCAGACAGCAATCGAGCCGGGGCCTGACATGGAAGATCGCACGATTCAAAAGACCTCAACAATTGCTGGCATTACGAATCCAAATCAGGTGTTTGCTCATTTCAATGGGCGGAACGCAGCTTACTATCCTGCGACATGTATTGACGTTCATGAGGGTACGGAGCGGCGGTTCAAGGTTCGCTTTGATGATGGCACTGTTGACACTCTCGGAGCATACGGTGTCAAGAGACTCGAGCTACGGAAAGGCGATCACATCAAGGTCGATTTGCCAAATATGCGCACAAAGAGCTATATTGTGCTTGGCCTCAAGAACCTTGATTATACACCCAGTACAAGGACGCCCTCCAAAGCTGGACTCCTGGCAGACACACAGTCAGCACAGTATATCATGACAGATCTCCAAGGATACTCTACGGTTCAAGTGTACCAGAAGCAGCGAGACAGCCTCCCGGGCATGGATCCGTTACCTGATACAGAGATTATAAGCGTCCCGCTCAACAGCGTCTACCTCACGCAGACTATGTGGTCCCGGTTCAAGGATCGACAATATACACAGCCACCAAGCTTTGCACTTCAACGTTCCGGGCTCACAACGCCGTCGGAGCACCCTTCTACACCAAGCACCACTTCATCAAAGTCTCCTCGAAACAAGCTTCCACGTCCGGCTCGAGATGACTTTCTTCTAGATCAACCGACCTCTGGTCTGTTCGCCGGCATGGTCTTCGCAATCACCTACGGCAAGAACGAGGAAGAAAAGCAGCGAGTTACTCAACACATCAGGCTCAACGGCGGTCAGATCGTTCAAGACGGCTTCCATGAACTGTTCCACATCCCCACCCTCGAGCCTGTGACTCCTTCCAAAACCCGCAACAACCAAATCACTACTGCCCTATCCCTAAAACCCCATGCAGCCCAGCTCGGCTTCGCCTGCGTGATCGCCGACAGCCACTCCCGCCGCAAAAAGCACGTCCAAGCCCTCGCCCTGGCCTTACCCTGTCTCGCCGGACGCTGGATCGAAGACTGCATCGCCAAGAACCGCGTCCTGAACTGGGAGCCCTACCTCCTCCCATCCGGCGAATCCGCCTTCCTGGGCGGCGCCGTCCGCTCCCGCATCCTGCAGCCGTACCCAGCCGTCACAGCACGTCTGACCGCCACGATCGAAAAACGGCCCAAGATCCTCGCCGGTCGCTCGGTATTGCTGGTCATGCGGGGAGGCAAAGCCGAAGAGTCGCGGAAGGCGTACCTCTTCCTCACGTATGCGCTCGGCGCGCGTAAAGTGTCCAGAGCGCTGGATCTGGGCGCCGCGAAGAGGATCCTGACGGAGTCGGAGGAGAGCGGGGAGAGGTGGGATTTGGTGTATGTTGATGGGAAGAAGGAGAGGGCTGAGAAGGTGCTTTTCGGTGAGAGTGCTGCGCGGGGAGGGGATGGAGACGAGGAGCGGAGGACGAAGGTTGTGGGTAATGAGTTTGTGGTGCAGAGTCTTATTTCCGGACAGTTGTTGGAGGATGTTTGAGTGCTGATTGCCGATACTTTGAGAGAGGGGAGTTATTGCTTTCTACGATTCGCCATCCCGCTCCGATATTCCGCAGGTTTTTGCGTCTATACGTTGAAGGGGATGCCTCATAGCTATGAGTCCGTGCATCTGATTCTGCATCTTGCGGGGCGGCGCATTCGGGAGTGCTTGATTCTCGGAGGATTAAAAGTAGGATAACATGTACCAGATACCCTCTAGCTTAAAGAGATTTTGCTGTAGCTTGATACTATTGAATTGAAAACACGGATCACGCATCTGCTCCTTTCGTTGAAGCTTACAAACTTTGGTCTCGAATGGATATCGGATCCTCTGGGAGAACGTACAGATCGAATATTCTATCAAATCACCCGCTACTGAGCCTGAAACTACTTTCTTGTCGGTCCATTGGCGATCACCCGTCCGGCGAAGGCTACCTCGGCAATACTAGGCAAGCTGAAGCTGGGCTGCGTAGGGTCCTTTAGGAACATGACTGCGACAGTGGACGAGAGCTGGACAATGGCACTTTCTCAGAAAGAGAGGCGAGGGAGAGAAGTTACGAATGAAGCCTCGACTTCTCTTTTCTGCCGTACCGTAATGTCTATCTATAGCGTAGGATATCTCGAGCTCTAGTCTTACAGCCCCTCCTCCCCAACGCC
>JAABUJ010001875.1_pt1 | contig 28534 bp, 18 predicted proteins | sample 5559131 | NCBI WGS metagenome assembly JAABUJ01 (sample SAMN10711875, study PRJNA513366) | rock metagenome | isolation source: Antarctica rocks | place: Antarctica: Victoria Land, Mt New Zealand nord | collected 2016-01-07
GCTCTTACGGCCGTACCTCTGAAACTCCGCCTGACTCGCAAACGTCCGCTGGCTCATCGCTCGTCGCCCTCAGAGATCAGATTAATCCATCAGGCTGAGGACGCAGAACTTGTGCAGAGATTCCCTAAGGCTAGACCATGTCGCTTCGCAGCTTACGTTTGCTTACGCTCGGCACACTTCTCCTGCCCTTGTTCTTTGCCGCAGGCGCAAAGGCACAGGTCACGACGGGAACTATCACCGGCACAGTCACTGACCCGAGTGGGGCAGTTGCGGCCAAAGCCGAGGTCGTGGTCATGAATACTGCGACAGGTATCGTGACCAGGTCCCGCACGAGTTCGGCTGGCCTGTATTCCGTGCCCAACCTGCAGACCGGTACATACACCGTTTCAGTTTCCGTACCCGGGTTTGCACCGCAGGAGATCAAAGGCATCGTGCTGAATGTAGGCGCTCAGCAGGAAGCCAACATCCAGCTCCGAGTGGGGTCTGCGTCGGACAAGGTCGTCGTAAGCGCCGCGCCACCGTCGATTGACACTGTCTCCTCGACAACGATGCCCGTGGTCGAAGGACACACCATCCGCACCTTACCTCTCAATGGGCGCGACTGGACTCAGCTGGCGAATCTGCAGCCCGGTGTCGCGGCTGTGCGGACACAATCTCCAGTGGCGGTTACGAATCAACGCGCCAATCGCGGCGTCGGCAACCAGCTTACGGTGGGTGGCGCACGCCCACAACAGAACAATTACCGCGTCGACGGCATCAGCATCAATGATTATTCAAACGGCGGCCCAGGCGGAGTGATTGGCTCCAGTCTGGGCGTCGACGCCATCCAGGAGTTTTCAGTCATCACCTCGAACGCTTCAGCCGACTACGGCAAGACCGCTGGTGGAATCATCAACGCAGTTACGCGCGCAGGCACCAACAAGCTGCACGGCTCAGTGTATGAGTTCCTGCGCAACTCCGCTCTTGACGCGCGCAACGAGTTCGATGTCCCCCGGCAGATAGCCCAGTTCCGCCGCAATCAGTTCGGCGCCTCGGCTGGGGGCCCTATCTTCAAGGGGCGCACCTTCCTGTTCGGCGACTACGAAGGTTTGCGGCAATACCAGGGTGCGAATGCGTCGAGCATCGTCCCAACAGCGCGAACTCGGCCCGGCCGTATACATCGTGGGAGACCCTCTGCGGATGACCCAGGTGATTGTGAATCTTCTGGATAACAGCATCAAGTACACGGCGAGCGGAGGTTCCGTACGCCTGTCTGTGAAGGCTGAGGACGACATGGCCGTACTGACGGTTGCGGACACGGGGATCGGCGTTCCGGCAAGCTGCCTTCCGTTCATCTTCGAACGCTTCTACCGAGCCGATCAAGCGAGGTCGCGCGAGTCGGGCGGAATGGGACTTGGCCTGTCGATCGTAAAATCAATCTGCTCGGCGCACGGAGGTTCGATTTCCGCTTCGAGCGTGGAAGGCGCAGGCACCACAGTCACTGTTAAAATGCCGCCGCTGCGTGACGGCTGTGATCCAGGGAAGGGCCAGGTATAGTGCGCCATCGCTCATTTATCGCATTTGGTGGGTCGCTAAACGCTTAGTGTCGACATTTGATAAAGGACGTTGCCACCCATTCAGCTTCGTAGGATCTCCCACACCCGCAACGCCAGGTAGTGCGCCGACACGCGTGAGAACAGGCCCGTAGAAGTTTGCAATGGAATCACGTCCCTCGTACTCTCCTGCGGGAAGGTTCAGATCGACAGCGAGGATACGATCGGGATCGAATCCAAGGTTCGCGTGCAGGGTCCGCTGCAAGCTGCGCAGAAGCAGACCCGAGACCCATCAGCAGAAGCAACGATAGTGCCACCTCCGTGATGACGAATGCCGAGCGCACCCGATGCTGACCGTGCGAGGCTCCGGCACCGCCTCCGATTCGAAGCGCCGCAACGGGAGTTCGGTCCGGTCCTGCAGTTCGCCTGTACCACCTTACGGAGGCCTGATCGCCGCCCGCCGAAACTACATCCAATAAGCATGGCTTTACCTGGCGTCTCGCGCAGTGCCCCAATCTCATCGAGCGGCGATGAGGTTCGCTTCGGCTTCAACAATACGTATGCACGGTTGCCGGAGCGCTTCTACGCGCGGCTAAATCCGACGCCGGTAGCGGCGCCGCGGCTTGTAAAATTGAACGTTAACTTGGCTCGGGATCTTGGACTAGATCCGGAGGCTCTCAACAGCGAGGCGGGGATTGCAATTCTTTCCGGGAACCGCGTGGCGGAGGGCTCTGAGCCACTCGCGATGGCGTATGCCGGACATCAGTTTGGGTCGTTCGTACCTCAATTGGGCGACGGGCGCGCCAATCTCCTGGGCGAGGTAGTGGCGCGTAATGGACAGCGCTATGACATCCAGCTCAAGGGCTCCGGGCGAACTTCGTTCTCGCGGGGAGGCGACGGCAGGGCCGCGCTCGGCCCGGTTTTGCGCGAATATCTCGTGAGTGAAGCAATGGCCGCCCTGGGCATCCCCACCACGCGAGCGCTGGCTGCGGTCTCCACGGGGGAGCAGGTTCTGCGGGAGACGGTCTTGCCCGGAGCCGTGCTGACTCGGGTAGCAGCCAGTCATCTGCGCGTAGGCACGTTTCAGTACTTCGCAGCCAGGCGCGACACCGATGGCCTGCGGGCGCTCGCGGACTATGCCCTTGCCCGGCACTACCCTGAGGCGGCCGGGGCCAGCCACCCCTACAGAGCGTTGCTGCAGAGTGTGATCACCCGGCAAGCCCAACTGGTGGCGCAATGGATGTTGCTCGGTTTCATCCATGGCGTGATGAACACGGACAACACCTCCATCTCGGGTGAGACGATTGACTTCGGCCCATGCGCGTTTCTGGAGTCCTATGAGCCCACCAAGGTGTTCAGCTCCATCGATCGCGGCGGACGCTATGCGTACGCGAATCAGCCCCGTGCGGCCGCGTGGAACCTGGCAAGACTGGCTGAGGCGCTGCTTCCAGTGCTGGCCCTGGAAGCAGGCGGCGAAGAGGCCGCCGTGGAGGTGGCCAACGAATCCATCGCTCTCTTCGAACCACAGTTTGAAGCAGCCCGGAGGGCGGGCCTCCGCCGCAAGCTTGGGCTCCTGAAGGAGCGCGACGGCGACGCTGTTTTGGCCGAGGACCTCCTACAGCGCATGGCTGACAACCGCGCTGACTTCACGTGGACGTTTCGCAAGCTGTGCGATGCCGCAGCCGGCTCCCTGGGAGATGCGTCAGTTCGGGAATTGTTTGCCGACCCCGGCGCCTTTGACGTCTGGGCTGCTCAATGGCGCGCGCGTCTTGAGCAAGAGCCGGCAGATAAATACGCGCGAGCTGAAGCAATGCGCAAGGTGAATCCGGCAATTATCCCCCGCAACCACGTTGTAGAAGTGGCGCTGGATGCCGCGGCCGAGCGGCAGGATTTCCACCCTTTCGAGGACCTACTGGATGCGGTCTCGCAGCCATACGAAGAGAGGCCGGGATTTGAGAGCTACGCAACTCCTGCCAAACCCGACCAGTATGTTCTGCAGACCTTTTGCGGGACATAAGCTGCTGGACAGCCAGCGTAGGAAGTGAGTCTTACGCGGATATCCTGCCCGCGATGCACGGTTGCTTTACTGTGGCGTGTCCAGCCGCAAGCTGCCGACGTAAGCTGCACCGGCACCATGGTGATTAAGCCCATCCTCGCAAGCGATAGCTCCACAGCCCGGTCCATTCCTTGACCGCCTGCGTGGAACGCCCCAGAGCGCTCGGGTCGGGTAGAAGTTCAAACCAGAAACCGGCACGTCGATCATGCAAATCTGGAGGAGCGGGAGCTTCAATCGGATCCAGACCGACCTTGCGGAAGGCAGCACGAGCGCGTGGCATGTGGACCGCTGACGTCACCAGGAGGATGCGCCGGATGCCTTGGCTCCTCAACAGATCACCGGTATCCACCGCGTTCTGCCGTGTTGTTTCGGAGTTGCTTTCTCTGAGAATCGCCAGATCTGGCACGTGCCACCTTCGCAACGTATCGAGACCACCATCTACCTGGGTGCGTGTTCTGCTTCCGCCCATATAGATGGGGACTTTGCCTCCACTCAGGACGATCAAAGGCGCCTTGCCAGCCTGGTAGAGGCACATTGCTTCAACCAGGCGATTCTCTGGCCGGATCTCCTGAGCTGTCTCCCAATCTATGCCGGCGACAGTGGACCACCCGCCTCCGAGAACAACGATCGCCTGTGCGGATGGCAGATCAACCGGTCGGCGATGAGGATACTGACGCTCGAGGGAACCGCAGAGTCTATCCGCCACAAAAGGTGAACTACCGCAAGCAATGACCAGAAACGCGCTGACCAGCAACAGCCGTCGCCAGGGTTCCCTTGCGCCAGCAAGCAGCGCAAGAAGAATGAACAGCAAACCCAGGCCCAGCGGAGAGAAGAGAATCTGCAACAGCTTGCTTAGAAACAGCTTCATCTGCCTCCGGCGCCGGGGGTCCACCTCACAGGGGCATTGCCTTGCGTAGCGAGGAGTAAGTCCGGCACGAGTACCGCTGGTACGTGTGCTCGCGAGGGTACTATTCGGGCGAGTTCCTTCTTGAGTCGGTCGGCGAGCCTCAAGGTCGTTGCGAGTAGGGTGAGCGTGCAGTTAGCGTGGCCCCCAGTTGGAAATACTGAACTGCCAGCGATATATAGGGACTGGACGCCATGCACCTTTGCGTTGCGATCAACAACACCATACCGAGGATCGTCCGACATGCGCGTTGTCCCCATATGGTGAGGACCCCCTGCAAGTGTGTTTGGCCAAGCCTGCTCTCGGACCCAGGCATGCTCCTGAACGACACCGAGACCCAGGCGTTCAAATTCGGTTCGAGCTGCATCGACAAGCACGGGAAAGGCGCGCCGATCCATCTCGGTGGTGTGCCAGTCAAGCGCCAGCTTGCGCATGCCAAGACGGTCAACTTCAGCCGTCAACCGAATTCGACTTGCGGGATTCGGCGCCTGCTCGGCGCGCGCATAGAGAGTGTATTCGGTAGGATCGCCCGTTGGCCGACCACCATGAACCATGCGGCGGTAGACATCCGGCACAAGAACACGCGATCCGCGAAGTATGCGAATTACGTTCTTGAGCGCACTAACCGAGAGCTTCCGCTGCGCGAGATCATGGCGAACATTCTTGATGACCGTCCAGGCGTGATCTGCATGGAACACCGGGTCGGCTGAGAGGCTGGCATTCAGGGTCTGGTGCTTCTCCTGGGCACGCGGAGAGAGAGTCAGGCCGGGCAGAGCGTGGGATCGGCCCAACGGCCAGAGTCGAGAGTAGTCGCAAAACCGGACATTCTTCGGATTGAGCTTGACCGTCGCACACGGGGCTTGAAGGTGCTCGTTGAAGTAGCGTCCAACCGCATCATAGTCATTGCCGATGCCGGCGGTTCTTTGCTGATCCGAGACGAGCAGCAGGCGTACGTTCTCGATTCCTCCGCAGGCCAACACGAAGAGCTTAGCCTTTATCGTCGATGTACGTCCTTCAAGAGTCTCTATACGCAGGCTCTCGACCCGTTCGCCCTGGTGATTGAGATTCAGCCGAGTTACATTTGCATGCAAATAGACGCCGATGTTCTTTGCCTGCTCTAACTCTGTTCGGAACTTCGCGGCGAACCGGACCTGGCGATCGCCATGTCGATTGTTAATCTGCCAGAAGTGTGACCATAACTTATCCGGATCGAAAGGAATCGCTGAGGCCCCAAGAACCTTCCAGGTGTCTTCATCGTAGGCATAGGGTCCGATACCGCAGAGCTTGTGAGCCCGCTTGAGATAGGTCTGCATGTCGTGGTTAGTGATTGGCCAGCCACTGTAAGGAACCCACGCTCGTTTCCGGAAATCAATCTCCGTCATCGGCGTGCACATGCCACCCCAGCAATTTGTACTGCCTCCAAAGCGTCGTGTTCGACATTGGTCAAGCCGCTGGTAGTAGGGTTCACCAATGCTTTCGCCGTTATAGAGCGCCTGGATCTCCGCGTTAAAGTCGTTGCCGCCACTTTCGAGCATGGCTACATTGATCTTTGTTCCGACGAATTCACGGGCAAGCGCGATTCCAGCGGCTCCCCCTCCAACGATGCACAAGTCAACTTCGGCGGGGTGGGAGCAGGACCGTAAATCAACGATCATGCAGCGGCCCCGCAGGGGGCGCAATACGGATTTTGCAAAGGCTCACCTCAGATCTCGTTCAGGTCGAATCATTCTAATGCACAATCTCTGCGAAGGTGTCACCGCCGTCAGACGTGTTTGTGTTTATCGACAGCCGCTGGTTACACCGGAGCTCCGCCCGAGCATTACCTTGGACAGGCAGATCTGGTATCGGCTGGTGGTATCTGATTCTTGGTGCGACTTCCAACAGCAATGGTACGCCATCTGGGAGATGGTAATGGGGTTTACGATCGATTCTGATGACATTGCCGCTGCTCGCAGCGCAGCTTATCTGCCGCGGCAACCGCTAAAAACAGCCGATGGAGCCCAAACCAAGCGAACACCTGTGATCGACAAAGGCGAACTTGGAGGTGCGGTCAAGAGCCACAACGATTCAAACTCAATCCAACCCATCTAACCCCGGGACCAAACAAGGTAGGCAACCAGCGGATTGGCGTAGTGGCTTTCGACCTGCACGGGAACATTGTCCCCATCGGGACAGCCTGCGCCCGGCTGAGCGGGGTCGACCTGCGCCGACACTATCACGCCGCCGCCAAGCTGATCGACCGAACCGCCCGGCCGGGTGTCTGTGACCTTTCCGTCAGCCAGGGCGGATGTGATTCGCGGCTTAACGCGGCAACCTGCCAGGTCCATGAGCGGAGGCGGCAGGCGCGTTTGGCCGGAGTTGATGCCGAGCGATACGTCCTTGTTGAACTCTGGCCGGTAGTTCCCTGTGCTTACCGCGCGCAGGCTGATAACTTTACCGCCGACGACACGGGCGGTGAAACGCGCAGGCCGCACGGGTTGATTGGACATCAGGCCAACCGTGTTCAACGTGTGCCCGGCCGCTTCAAAGTCGATGTAGACCACCACCTTATTGCCGGGTAGCGAAGCCATGACGAGCGGCGTCAGGTAAAGCGGCACCGTGTTGCATTCGTCGAAGTCGCAGACGAGCGGGAGCCAGCCGCGTTGCTTGCGATCCTGCTCGCTCATGGATCGCGGCGCAACAGTGTCGGCCGCGAAACCTGCGGCATAGCCGGCGAGCCCACCCCAGGTCACCGCATCGCCGGCAATCGCCGGGTGAACGCCAGCCGGACTTGGGCCTGGGTGCGGCATGCGCGCGTTGGCGATAAAGTGCGTGCGATCGACGACTCGCTCCACCCGCGTCGTTTCGAGTTCAGGGCCTTCGCCGCCGATCACAACGACAGTTCCGGCCGAGAGACCGTCGGTCGATCCGACAGCGAAGCAGTGGCTCACCGTGTCATTGCCATGACCGGCCTCGTCGGCGCGAAACGGATCGTTGCTTGGCCACTGGACATTTCCTTTCGCTACGGCTTCCGAGCCACAGGACGAGCCACCGATGCGGGAATCGAGGGCGGCTGTGAGGCTGGTCCAGTGCGAAACCGGAAGAGGCTGCGCCGAGTCGTCCAGCGCGAGCACGATGAAGCGCGGGTCCGGCGCGTAGACTTCGACCCGCGCAACATTCCCCAGCGGCATGGGCCGGCTTAGATTGATGATCGGCGCGCCGCCTTCGGCCGAGGCGTCCAACGTGCATCCGTCGCAGCCTTTGACGACGACACCCACGTTCGCACTCGGCGACGTTTCTTTGGTGAGACTGACAATGCTCCCGCCCCAGCGCTCGAGCGAAGGCGTCACCTCCGTGCGAAGGAGGTGCGCGCCTTCATCGGTGCCACGGCTGACGCCCGTGTAGCGATTCACAAACGTCATGCTGATGCTGTCGCCCGGCGCATAGCTGTGGGTCAGGGCGTCCACCATGCCGCCAATCTGCACCGGCGCGTGCGTGACCAGCGCCAGGCGCAGCGCCATGGCATTCTCAAAGCGCGAGCAGCCGTTGCCTCCGCAATCCAGGCGATGGCCCGGCGGCGCCAGGAAGTTTTCTGAGCCCGACAAGATGGTGCGGGCAATGGAGACGCCGCCAAAATGATCGTTGTTGGTGACGCGTGAGGAATCGATAATTTCAAACTGAAACGGAATATGGGTACCGTAGCGATCGGCAAAGTTGAAGCTCTTCGCCACGAACGGCCCGAGGAGTGCCGGTTGCTGAGGTGTCACTGCTGCTGGCTGCTGTCCGCGCGCTGCGGATGGCAACCACAGAATAGGCGTGAACAGCAGGAGCATGCTTGCGTACCATTTGCTGCGTAGCAACATAACGGGTACCCCTCGGTTTGAGACGCTCAGAGAATGCAACAGAGAACGCATTTGAGGTAGCTGGTCTCCGGCAGGCCAAGAATTGAGGGATGGTCGGGTGCGGCACCGCGCGTCTCCAGCACCTGCACCCGGCGGCCTGCGTCGCTTGCGGCAGAGGCCAGGATTCCGGTGAACTCTGCCAAATCGACATGGTGCGAACACGAACAGGTCACCAGCGTTCCGCCCGGCGAAAGCATGCCCAACGCGCGCAGATTCAGTTCCTTGTACCCACGGGCAGCACCTTCGGCAGCACGTTTGGATTTGGCGAACGCCGGCGGGTCGAGCACGATGGTGTCATAGCGACGACCCGAGGATTGATACTCGCGCAAGAGCTCGAATGCGTCGGCTTCCATCCAGTCCACGCGCGCGCTCAGATGCGGATTGCGTTCGAGATTCCGGTCGGCCACTTCGAGCGCGGCGCGGCTTGCGTCCACTCCCGTCACGCGCTCGCAACGTTGCGCCAGATGCAGGGTAAAGCCGCCATGGTAAGTACATACATCGAGTGCGTTTCCGTGCGCGTGGGCGGCTGCCGCCGCATAATTTAGACGCTGATCGAGGAAGGCTCCAGTCTTCTGTCCAGACGTGGCGTCATATCCGAACTGCAAACCGTTGAGCGTGAAAACTGTCTCGAGCTTCGGCTCTCCGGAGGCGCTGAACAGAGGCTCTGAAGGAACTTCGGCAAGCTGTTCCACCTTGCGGATTCTTGAGTCCGATCGCTCGACAATGGACGCGACCGGGTTGCTGTCTTGGGCTTGCATTAGGGCCTGGGTCAGGGTTGCACGGACGTCGTCCTGCGCGGTCCCTTGCGTCAGCAGTTGCACGACGATCACGTCGTTGTAGCGGTCTACGACGATGCCGGGCAGGCGATCAGCCTCGGAGAAAATGAGTCGCGCTGAATTGTTCTGGAGGCTGGCAGGCGCGACGTCTCGGCGCAAGGCGAGCGCCTCTGCCGTGCGCTCCGCGACCAGGGTAAGCCAGTCTGCCCGCCCAAGGCCCGCGTTGGTGGAGAACAGGCGCAGGGTAATCTGCGATGCCGAGCTGAACAACGCGCTGCCCAGCGGAATGCCGCGTGCATCGAGCACCGTGACGACGCTGCCGGGGACGATGCTCGCATCACTGCCGACCCGTGCGTGCAGCGCCTCGATCTCCGACCGGTAGACCCACACCGAGCCTTCGCGCAGACGGTCCGCTGCACGCCGCGAGATAGTGACCGCAGGTCCCTGCGCATGCGGCGCGCCCATGCGCAAGGGCTGATCGGGAGAGAAAGATTCGCGTACGCTGGCCATAATCTATGGTCGCACGCGTTCAGCCGAGGCGCACCAGCCGCGGGCGAAGCATGGCTGATTGCCGGAACCGTAGCTGATTGCGAGACGGTGAATGGGTTGTGGCACTCGGCGAGATACAGGGATCCTTCACTGCGTTCAGGATGACTACTCTACAGGATGATGACGACTCTACAGGATTTAGCGAATCTGGCCTCGATTCGTTCCCACATCCTGCATCTTCAATTCCTTAACCAGAAAGGCATACATATCCGCAGTCACGTCGAGCTGCTTGGACAGCGGCATACCGCCGCCGTGACCTGCGCGTGTCTCCACTCGAATCAGCACCGGCGCGGAGCCGGAAGTCTTTTCCGCCGCTGCCTGCATGGCTGCGGCGAACTTGAAGCTGTGCGCCGGGAACACGCGGTCGTCATGATCTGCCGTCAGGATCATCGTCGGTGGATAGTGCGTTCCCACATGCACGTTATGGACGGGGCTGTATTTCAGAATGGCGCGAAACTCGTCCTCGTTGGTGCTGGGCGAACCGTAGTCTGATTTCCAGGCGTAGCCGATGGTGAATTTGTCGAAGCGCAGCATGTCCATGACGCCCACCTGGGCCAGCACTGCGCCGAATAGTTCGGGCCGCTGCAACTCGACGGCGCCGACCAGCAGGCCACCGTTAGAGCCTCCGTTGATCGCAAGCTTCGCCGGGGACGTGTACTTATTCGCCATCAGGTACTGCGCGCAGCTGATAAAGTCGTCGAAGACATTCTGCTTGTGGAGCTTCGTGCCTGCCTCGTGCCATGCCTCGCCGTACTCGCCGCCCCCGCGCAGAATGGCTTCGGCGTACGTACCGCTCCATTTCGAGCCACGCTAGACGCGATGCACTGTAGGCGGGTCCCAGCGAGATGTTGAATCCGCCATAGCCGTAGAGAATCGTGGGCGCGTTGCCGTCGAGCGGAGTGCCTTTTTTGTACGTGATGAAGAGCGGAACGCGGGTGCCGTCCTTGCTTGTAGCAAATACTTCCTTGGTCTCGAAATCATCAGGGTTGAAGCGCAGTTTCGGCGCACGATACACGCTTGCTTCGGCCGACTTTAGAGCCAGCCGGTAGATCGTCGGCGGTGTGGTGTAGTTGGTGAAGGTGAAGAACGTATCCGCATCGTCGTGGTGCGCTGCGTTCACGTGCGCGGCCCCGATGCCCGGCAGCTTGACCTTGCGGATCAGCTTGCCGTCCAACGCGTGTACCTCAACTTCACTCTTCGCATCGACCAGATAGGTGATCACGAGCGTGTCGCCCGCAGTGACGGCGCTGTCTATCGAGTTCGCGCTTTCAGGAACGATCGTCTGCCAGTTCGTTTGCCGCGGATGCTCCAGGTCAACCTTGACTACCTTACCTTTGGGTGCGCCTTTGTTGGTAAAAACCCAGGCCTCGTGGTCCCGCGTGTCGATAACGTTGTAGATTGCGTCGGCCACAGGCGCAAGCGGAATCGTGGCTCCGCCAATATGATCCCAGCCCGGTCTGGTCAGATCCTTGAGCGTGATCGCGTTGGTGTGGCCCTTGCTCTGCCCAACGACGAGCCAATGGCCGTCCTCGGTCACATCCCCCGAAGAAAGCATCTCCTTGTCGTCTGGCCGCTCGAAGACCACAATATCCGCAGTCTGCTCAGTGCCCAGTTTGTGAAAGTAAACCTTGTGGAAGCTGCCTACGCGCTTGAGTGCTTCGCCCCGTTCTGCGTCATTGCGGGGCACGCCATAACTTGAGTAGAAGAAGCCACTGCCATCCTTTAACCAGCTGATGCTCGAGAACTTCACCCACTGGACGAGGTCGGGAAGTTCTTTTCCAGACGCGACCTCCTTGACGTGAATTGTTTGCATGTCGCTGCCTGCCTCGGCCAGCGAGTACGCGAGCAGCTTGCCATCGTGAGAAACAGCGGAGGTTTCAAGCGCAACGGTTCCGTCAGCGCGCAAAGTATTCGGGTCCAGCAGGATCTTCGCTTGCCCGTTTGCGCCCTCCTGCCAATAGAGAACGGATTGGTTCTGCAAACCGCTGTTGCGTGTGAAGAACAGGCGGCCGTTCTCACGCGCAGGCGCGGAGACGCGTTCGAAATCGTTCAAGACCATTAGGCGCGCATGGACCTGGTCCCGCGAGCTGACGTCGGCGAGGAAGCTCTGTGTCAGCTTGTTCTCGGCGTCTATCCAGCGCTTGACTTCGGGCGAATCGACTTCCTCCATCCAGCGGTACGGATCGGCAACTGAGGTGCCGAAATACACATCGGCATGATCGGAAACGCGCGCCGTCGGATAGTCGAGTTTGGCCGCCGTTGGTGTCTGTGCTGCTGTTGGTAGTGCCGCCATCGCTAAAGCTCCCATCGTCAGCATCGTCGTCCACGCCATTGGCTTCGGTTCCTGTGTTCCTCGACAAGGTATCACTCGCCTGTGAGGTCGGCCTGTTTAATTTAGCCGCATCGACACCAGGTGCTCGGCAATGCGCAGAGCGTTCGCAATGATCGTGAGCGACGGATTGACGGCTGAGGCTGAAACAAAACAGCTCGCGTCGACGACGTAAAGATTATCCAGATCGTGCGCCTTGCAGGTCGCGTCCAGCACACTGGTTGCTGGGTCGAAGCCCATGCGGCAGGTTCCATTCTGGTGGCCGACGCCTTCGATAGGAATACGTTTTTTGAAGTATGCATGCAGCGGCATGGAGGTGGTCGCGTGTCCGGCCTCTTTGAGCGTATCGACCCAGCGGTCTTTCAGGCGCTCAAAGCTCTTCACGTTGTTGGGCGTGTAGGAAAGTTGAATCCGGTGCGGCGGGGCCACTGTCGTCTCAGCGCTCTGGTTTGTTCGCCCGGTGTCGCCGGATGGATGCGGGCCTTCGACCCCAGGACTCGCGGCATCGACCGAATCGCCCGAATCGCCTGCAAAATTTGGGGTGGTGTTGTGCAGCGTGACGCGATTATTCGGATCGGGAAGATCTTCGGTCGTCAGCCACCACGGCACCGCATGCTGCTTCATCGCCCCGAGCACAAAGCCGGGTGTCATGGGCGGCGCTTCGCCTTTCATCATCTCGTGATGGAAGCTGCCCACCGGCTGCACCTGGCCCAGCGGGAAGGGATACGCGGGGTCGGGATCGCGAAGGTAAAAATCATTCGTGCCCCATGTCTTGGTGTAGGAGTCCTCATTGCGCTCGGTCGAAAGCGCGAGCAGCGCGTCCGCCTGGTGGTACATAAAGTTGCGCCCCACCTGGTCGGATGAGTTGGCGAGACCCGTAGGATGCTTATCATTCGCGGAAGCCAGCAACACGACCGCGGAGTTGATCGCGCCCGCGCACAAGCAAAATATCTCGGCCGAGTAGGTCGCGATTCCAGCCTCGACTGGTTGCGCGCCGGGCTGGCGCGCACGTTGCGCAGAATGCTGCACCTCAACCGCAGTGATCGCAGAGCCGGACGCATTGGTGAGCAGGCGCAGCACCCGCGTGTTCGTCATCAGGGTGACGTTCGGCAGAGGCAGAATCTGGCGGATGCAGTTTATGTCCGCGTCGGACTTGGCGTGCACCAGGCAGGGATAGCCGTCGCACGTATCGCAGCGCACGCATTTTGAGGCGACCGGGTCAGCCTCATTGCGCTTCAGTCCGAGCGGAATGGGAAACGTATGAATGCCCAACTCGCGGACGCTCTGCTCGATGCTCTGCATACGTGGCTCATTGCTGAGCGCTGGGTAGGGATAGGGCTTTGAATGAAATGGCTCCGTGGGATCGAACTCCGACCCAAAGCCGCCGGGAACGGCAGGTGGGTTGGCACCCAGGCTGCCGTGAACGTGAAACAACTCTTCCGCCTGGGTGTAGAAGGGCTCAAGATTGGCATAGGTGATGGGCCATGCCGGCGAGAGTCCGCCTTCCTGCTGCAACACACCGAAGTCTTCAGCACGCATGCGGAACAACGCGGCCCCGTAAACCTTGGTCTGGCCTCCGACAAAGTACGCCTGCTGCGGGTGCAGGTCTTTGCCGTCCTTATCCTGCCAGACTTCGCGCGTGTGATAACGGTTATCGAGGAAGACGGCGGAGGTATCCCAGTTCAGCTTTTCCTGCGGCAGAAACGAACCGCGCTCGAGGATGAGAATGTTTTTGCCGGCTTTGGCAAGTTGCAGCGCAAGCGTGCCTCCGCCAGCGCCGGTGCCGATCACAATGGCGTCGTAAACCGTAGACATATTTTCTTGGATGCAGACTGGCTCGGCGCAAGCATCGCTTGCACAACGATCCAGATCAGCCGGCGCGACGAATCGGGGCGGTGTCGAACTCGTCGAAGACCTGGTCGAGCATCTGCGCCAGCGAGGCAGAACGCGTGCGCACGATCGTCTGGGTCTGCACCTGAGTTTGCGCGATCGATGCTGCAAGAGCCGCATAGCGTTCGCGCAGAACTTCCAACTCGTCCGCGATATTGAGCGATGCCAGAACTGCGACGCGCAAGGAATCGACCGTACCAGCGGCTGAAACAGCACGCATCTTGCTATCGACCACCGCCGCGAGATGCTCGATGTAAGCCGCATCGATGCCGCGCAGCCGGTACACCTGGTCATAGATGTCAACAGCCACTGACTCGGACAAGTGCGGCTCCGACGCGATCTGCTGGGGCTGGCTGGCAATCTCGGTCTGGTACACGCGGTCCTCGCTTTCTCCGAATCGGCTTACAAGCGGTGCAGGTCAGCGCTAGAGCAACTCGTCCATCTGCTGCAACATCTTTTCAACGCGGATCCGAACCTGGTCGCGCTCCTGGTTGAGCGACGTGATCTGGGTTTGCGCGGTGTTCGAAGCACCGGTAAGGTCTTCCAACTGCTGGCGGAGCGCTGTCACTTCCGTCTCCGCTGCGGTGCGGGCTTCGCGCTCGCGGCGGACGATCTCAACGGCGCGCAAAACTTTCTGTTCGAGCGCCTGGAACTCATCTGCGCTGACGGCTGCGCTGGGGACGATCTCTGTAGGCAACGTATCCATTCTCCATCGCTAGTATAGAGGTGGTTAACGTGGATAACGAGGAGTGAAATCGCTGGGTTGAAGCACGTGAACCATGCTGGATACGTCCTTTGGATCGGCTATCAGCTGAGGTTCGGCAGAAGAGAATGCAGATTCCTCGGCTTCGCTGCGAAGTGGCAACCAACGGGGTACAGGAACAGCCGGTACTGCGGAATAGTGAACGGAGCTATACACCGCGATGAACGCCGCCGATCTGTTTCAGAACCTGGAGGATGGAGTCGGACCAGGCTGCCAGTTCGGTGTCGATCAGGGTGCGGTCCAGGGACTGGAAGTTTGTCCGTACGAGGGTTGAGTAGACGCCCGGGTACTTCTTGGGATCGCGCCAGAGTTCAACGGGTTCGAGGGTGCGGAGCTCGGGGAGGTCGAGTGCGTGGATGGCCTCGGCGATCTGCTCCCAGAGGATCCGGTCGGGAAAAGTGAAGGAGAAGTCGCGCTCGACAGATTGGAAGCGGGAGAGCTCCTGGGCGGTCGCCTGGCGCAGGGGAAACGTGAGGAGAGCTTCAAGGTCAAGCTGGGCGAGGTAGACAGGCTGGCGGAGCTTGCGGCGGGTAGCTTCCGCAGTGGAGATCTGGCCGAAATGGGCAATCGGTTTGCCGGAAAGCAAGACGGAGGCGGCCCGGCCAGGTTCGAGGATCGCCGGGATCGACGCGGTGGAGAAGACGGGGAGCGGCGCGGCGAACAGGGTAAGGAGGGATTCGATCACCCCTTTGAGCTCGAAGAAGGGGGCGTCCTGATCGCTGTAGACCGCGCTGGTGAGGGCCTTGCCGGTGAGGCCGAGGGCTAGGGACTGCGACTCCTCAACCTGCGTGGGTTTCGTTATTTTGTTCTCGAAGCCGGAACCGGTGCCGGAGAAGATGGTTCCGGCTTCGAAGAGGCGGACCGTGGATACGTCGCGGTTAAAATTGTGGGCAAGCATGGCTGCCATGCCGGGGAGGAGTGACGGGCGCAGGTTGGCGGCCTCTTCGCTGAGAGGGTTTTCGAGCGCCACGGCAGGCGTGGAGGGCGCAAAGCTTGCGGAGTCCACCGCGCTGGCAAAGGTAGAAGAAATGGCTTCGGTGTAACCCAGGGCCAGAAGGCGCTGGCGCACCGCCTGCTGGGCACGCGTCTGCGGGTGAGCGACAACAATGCCGGGCTGGGGTAACGTGTTGGCGAAGCGGTTGTACCCGTACACGCGGGCGATTTCCTCAACCAGATCGATCTCGCGCATCAGATCGAGTCTCCAGGTGGGCAGCGCGACCGCGTAAGTCTCGGGCCCGCTGGCGGTCAGGGTACAGCCAAGCGCGGAGAGATACTGCTGCACCAGATGCGCGCTAATCCCTTCAGGGTCAATGGTTGTTCCGAGGTGGCGTTTGACCTGCGGCACGGAGATTTGGACCGGCGAACGCCCGATCGTGCGCGCCGCGTGTTCCGAGACAACTATATCGACCAGTGCGCCTTCGAGTGTGCCTCCGCAGGCATGAAGAATATGCCGCGTGACCAGCGCGTTTGCGATGGGAGCGGCGGCAAAGTCGGCTCCGCGCTCGAAACGGTGGCTGGCATCGGTGTGGATTAGGTGGCGGCGCGAGCTCGCCCGGATGGCCGCGGGGTCAAACCAGGCAGCTTCCACCAGGATATTTATCGTATCGGCCGTAATCATTGCGTCGAAGCCGCCCATCACCCCGGCGAGGCCGAGAGCCTTCACCTCGTCGGCCACCACCAGATCGTCGGTCACGAGCGTGCGCGTGGATCCATCGAGAAGTCGAAGCTGCTCTCCGGCGTGCGCCCGGCGAACGATAATGCCACCTTGCACTTTATCCAAATCGAAGGCGTGCGTGGGATGACCCATGCCAAGCATCACGAAGTTGGTAGCGTCCACAGCATTGGAGATCGTTTTTTGTCCGAGCGCGGCGAAGTAGGCGCTGGTCAGGCCTGTGCTGGGCGCGACCGTGACGTTGCGGATGACCTGCGCGGTAAAGCGGCCGCAGAACTCGGGAGCGTCAATCCGGACAGGAAAAGGTGTCGCAGCAGGTTGCGCCACGGGAAGCTGCATATCCAGCGGGTGCAGCGGGACGTTATAGATTGCCGCGGCTTCGCGGGCGATACCGTAATGGCTCATCGCATCGACGCGGTTGGTGGTAATGTCCATGTCGAAGACGGAGCCTGTGCCATCGTTCAGATCGAAGACACCTTCGACCGCAATGCCGCGCAGGGTAAGGTCTTCGGCCAGCCGGGCGTCGTCGACTGAAAGCGCAGTAAGGTAGGAGCGGAGCCAAGATGTAAGGATCTTCATAGGGAAGGCACAGGTGTTGCAGCTTAGAGGTTTCCGGGTCGATCAATTTTGAAGATATTTTCCGGCATGATGCGCTTCATGAACTCATCGAAGAGCGGGACGGTAAACGCGGTGTCCCCGTAGCTGGGGCTCCAAATCATTCCCTTACCAATCAGAGTCTGACGTACAGGTCCAAGGGAATTTCCAGGTTTCTCAAGAGCGCTGGCAATGTCGCCTGAACGGTGCGGCCCCGGCCCGAGCTCTGCCATGGCACGCAGGTACGATCTCTCCGTCGGGGTGAGCCGATCGAAGCGAACGCGGAAGAAACTTTCATCGAGCGCTGCGACGGCTTCGATGGACGCACGGCTGACATCGGAGAAAGTAATTGGAGATGTTGTCGCAACGTCCCACGAGTGTTTTCCCCACTCCTGTAGAAAGTAAGGATAGCCCTGCGTTCTCGAAAGAATTTCGTTGACTGCCTCGGGTGTGTAGTCGGCGTCTTCCTGCCTGGCGGGTTTGACGATGGCCAGTTCCGCCTCTGGACGGGTAAGCGGGCCGATCATGGGAAACTCGAAAAGCCGCTCCGCATAGGACTTGGCATCGCCAGCGAGAGCCCTCAACTGTGGCAGTCCTGCGCCGACGACTGAGACGGGAAGTTTGCCCTGCGCACAGCGATGCAGCGCAGAGATGAGAGCTGCAAACTGGTCCTGCGGCAAATACTGTAGCTCATCGATGAAGATGATGACAGCGGTGTGAGCTTTTCTGGCTGCCTGGCCGACCTGCTCAAACAGGGCCGCAAGATCGGTCTCCAGGTCACCGTTATCGGCCAGACCGGGTTCCGGTTCCAGGTCCAGGCCGACCTCAATATCGTGATACTTCAATTTGAGGCTTCCAGCGAAACCGGCCAGAGCGCGGAGGCCTCGCTGCGCCAGTTCTCGTGCAGCTTCAACTCGGCTAAGGCGGTGGAGGACCAGGCGAAGTTGAGGTGCGAGCAAGGCAGGAAGAGAGCGGCTTTCAGGCGCCTCAATACGAACGGTGTAAACGCCTGCCGCTTCGGCATCAACACGCATATGGTCGAGCAGCACTGTCTTGCCTACGCCTCTCAAACCAACCATGAGGAGGCTCTTCGCTGCGCGGCCTTGACGAATACGCGCTATGGCTGTGGCTGCATCCTTGAGTAGCTTGTCTCGTCCAGCTAGTTCGGGAGGAGCTGAACCTGCGCCAGGCGCATACGGATTGCGAACCGCGTTCATAGTTATAGGCAGTTTAGCAGGTTTAGGGTTTTTTGATAAACTGGCTAAACTCGTTATAACTTCAGGCGAACTGTTCCAGGAAGCGCATGTCGCCGGAGTAGAAATGGCCAATATCCGAGACGCCGTGCAGAATCATGGCGATACGCTCGACGCCCATTCCGAAGGCGAACCCAGTAATCCGTGCGGGGTCGTATGCGTCGGTATCCAGGCCAAGCCGGCGGCGCTCCTCAGTGACAGCAGCGAAGACCGCGGGATCCACCATGCCGCAGCCAAGCAGTTCGATCCAGCCTGAATGCTTACACTTGCGGCAACCGGAGCCGCCGCAAAAGATGCAGGATATCTGGACGTCGGCTGAGGGTTCGGTGAACGGGAAAAAGCTGGGGAAGAAGCGCGTCTTGACGGCCGAACCAAACAGCGCGCGCATGGCGTGATCGAGCGTGCCTTTGAGATCCGAAAAGGTGATGTTGGTATCCACGCAAAGACCCTCCACCTGGTGGAAGATGGGCGAGTGGGTCGCGTCGGCGGCGTCATTGCGATGGACTTTGCCGGGGATAACGATGCGCAACGGCGGAGCCTGGGCAACCATGGTGCGGATCTGCACGGGAGAAGTATGGGTCCGCATCAGCAGGCGGTCGCGACTTGGGCGGCTCTGCTGGCCAGCGATCTGGAGTGTGTCCTGGGTGTCGCGTGCCGGGTGATTCTCAGGAAAGTTCAGGGCTTCGAAGTTGTAGAAATCGGACTCCACCTGCGGTCCAAGCGAAGTCGAATAGCCCAGGTGATGGAAGACCTCGACAATGCGGTCCATCGTGGCAAGGAGCGGATGCGCAATTCCCGCCGCGCGGATCGTTCCTGGCAAAGTGATGTCCAGGCTGGGCAGCGCCTGCACGCTGGTTCCGGCAGCCTCGAGCGCGCCCTCAATCTGCTGCTTAAGGCTGTTGAAGCGCATGCCGAGTGGCTTGCGCGCTTCCGCGGGTGCTGCCTTGAGCCATGCCTCGGAGATCAGCTTGAGCCGGCCCTGCTTGCGGCCCAGCCAGAGCAGGCGAAAGGACTCAGCGTCGTGGTCGGCACGCGTTGCAGCCACCTCCCTTGCCAACACGGCGAAAGAGGCATCCAGGGTAGCGTCGTCGAAAGCTGGAAGATAAGGAATTGTCTCGTTCATGAAGTTGGCTCTAGGTCAGTTTACTTCGTCGGTGCGCACAGGAATGGACGTGGCGGGCTTCCTCCGGTCACAACGCGAGGATGACAATGACCAGGACCACGACACCGAGCAGCAGACTCCGGCGGTCAGTGATCGCGTAAACGACAGGGTCCTCGTGCAGCTCGCCGCGGCTGGCCAGTAGCCAAAGCTGGGAAACCCACAGCAGAAGCACCGGCAGCAGAAGCCACAGGCGCACGGGATGCCGATAGAGGCGCTCATCAAGGCTGGAGATGTACAGGGTCAGTACGACGACCGAGGCATAGGCAGCGGTGGTGCCAAAGCTGCGTAGCTGCTCGAGGTCCTCGAGGTGATAGCCGCGTCCGTTGGTCGGGGCTTTGCCCCGCAGCTTTAAGCTTTCAAGCTCCGCAAACCGCTTGACGAAGGCGAGCGAGAGGAAAAAGAAGACCGAAAATCCTGCCAGCCAGGTGGAAACCGGAACTCCCGTAGCCGCCGCGCCCGCGATGATCCGGATGGTGTACAGGCCTGACAGAACAATGACGTCGACCAGCACCAGGCGTTTGAGCGCGAGCGAATAGGAGATAGTGGTCAGCGCATAAATCAGGAGCCAAGCGAGTAAACCAAACGCAGGCCGGAGCGGAGTTCCAAAATGCGCGACGACGTAAGGAACAGCGATCGCCAGCATTGCGGCTAGCAACAAAAAAAGCGCAATCACCACAACTCCCCGGAGCGGCGAAAGATGCCCGGCAGCGAACGGTCGGCGCTGTTTGGTGTGGTGCCGCCGGTCGGCTTCGATATCCAGCAGATCGTTCAGGATGTACGTTCCCGAGGCGCAGAGCCCGAAGGCAAAGAACGCCACGATGGCACCCACCACCGGCCCCGGAGAGCGCCACGCATGCGCCAGCAGCAGAGGCAGGAAGATCAGCGTGTTTTTAGCCCACTGGTGCAGCCGGATAGCCTTCATCCAGGCCTTGAGCGGCGGCGCCTGATCGCGAAAGATGCGTGCCGGGACCGTGTGCGATGCGCGCAGGCCCGCCATCAACCCTGCAGTCGGGTTGGCGACCATCGGCTCGCGGCAGACTCGAAGGATTGGAAGGTCCGCGCTGGCGTTCCCGATGTAACAGAAGTCCTCCCCGAACCGCTGACGGAAGGCTGCAAGTTTATTTTCGCCGGCAAGATTGTGAGCTCCGTCCGATCCAAGCACGCCGTCGAAGAAGCCGCAATGGTCGGCGACGCGTTGCGCCAGGCCGCTGTCGGCGGCGGTCGCAAGATACAGCTGGCGTCCCAGGTTGTGCTGTGCCTGGCAGAATTCCAGCAGCGGCCGGTTGTACGGCAGAGCTGCAACATCGAGCGTCGCGTATTGGATCAGGTGGCGCTTGAATGCTGCTTTTCCCTGTGCGATCCAACCGGGTATGGAAAGAATCTTGCGCGGATTCTGCCGCGCGAGCACCAGGGCAAGATCGAGTAGCGTGTCCGAGCGGACCAGAGTGCCATCCAGGTCGACGCACAGCGGGACGGAAGAAGCCGGGCTATCGAGGCTTGCGCGCGGGATTTGACCGAACAATGGTTGGCTCCTCAAAGTGCGTTCGCCTCACACTTGCAAGACAAACTTTCAGCCGAGCGCACCCTACACGTGACAATTGGATGAGTGAGCGACGGATGACTTCAGCTTACCGCGAAACCGGGAAACCTTCGTAAGCCCATATGCGTCATCTATGTGTGTCCGGCTCCTCTCCGGACCGGGCTCTCACGTGCAGATGTTCTACGGACAGCATCCCTGGCTCAAGGCGGGGAAAAGGAATTTTTGGATTGGCTATGGCAGTTACAGACCGGACGGAACACGAAACCCAGGCGCTGCCTGCACCCGCAGAGCAGAAGTCCCTGCCTGAAAGCACCAATGCGCCCGCGCCAGTCGAACCCGCGAACCATGGCGGCCGGATGCGGAAGCTCGGCCTGGTGCTGATTCTGCTGGTGGCCGGTCTGCTCGTGTTCTGGAGAATTCACGCGAACAAGGCCACAACCGCCGGACAAGCGGCAAAGATGGAAGCCGCAGCGAACCGTCCCGTGCCGGTTACCGTAGCGCCGGTGGAATCGAAGACGATGCCGATTTACCTGAACGAGTTGGGGTCGGCGACTGCGTACAACACCGTGACCATCAAGAGCCGCGTCGATGGGCAGTTATTGAGCGTCAACGTACGGGAAGGTCAAAAGGTCAGCAAAGGTCAGGTGCTGGCCATGATCGATCCGCGACCCTACCAGGCGGCGGTGGCGCAGGCCCAGGGACAACTGGCCAAAGATCAGGCGGCTGCCAACAATGCAAACACAGAGGCTTCGCGGTATGCAGCTTTATTCAAGGCGGGCGTGATCTCGAAAGAGAGCGCGCAGACTCAGGAATCCACCGCCGGGCAGAGCGCGGGTTCGCTGGATGCGGACCGGGCGGCGATTCAGGCCGCGCAGATCAACTTGAACTACACGCGCATCACTTCGCCCATCGACGGCGTCGTGGGTCTGCGCCAAGTCGATGCGGGCAATATCGTTCACGCGACCGATGCCAACGGCCTACTGGTGGTCACGCAATTACAGCCCATCGCAGTCATCTTCACATTGCCCGAGGATCAGGTTCCCTCGGTGCAGGCGTTGACCCGCGACGGTAAGAAGCTGGCTGTTGACGCGTATGACCGCTCCCAGACGCAGCACCTCGCCACCGGTTCGCTCCTGACGCTCGACAACCAGATTGATCCGACCACTGGAACAGTCAAGGCCAAGGCCATCTTCGACAACGCCGACAATGCGTTGTTCCCCAACCAGTTCGTCAACGTGCGGCTGGTGCTGGAGCAGCGCCAGAACTCGCTCGTCATTCCGGCTGCCGCGCTGCAGACCGGCAGCAACGGGACCTTTGTGTACGTGGTACGGCCCGGCACTCCGCCCCATCCTCCAGGCGATCCGGCTGTCCCTGCTTCCTCAGGGAAAGGTGCACCCGCGGAACACGCGCAGGGCGCGCAGTATTACGTTGCTGTGCAGCCCGTCGATGTGGACCTGACGGAAGGCGCGCGCGTGATCCTGAAGAGCGGCGTGCACCCCGGCGATCAGGTGGTGATCGACGGGCAGGAAAAGCTGAGGGATGAGGCTTCGGTCGAACCCCAGGAGGGACACTCGCATGCGGGTGGTCCGGGAGCCCAGCAGGTCGGCACCAGGTCGCCTGATGCGCGTACCGACACAAACCCGGCAGCCGCAGGTGCGTCTTCGCCCGCGCAGGCCAAGCCTCAGCAAGGCAAATCCAGCAGCAAAGCCAACTCGCCGAGCGGGAGCACACAATGAGTCCGTCCAGGCCGTTTATTCTGCGGCCGGTTGCGACTGCACTGCTGATGGTTGCGATTCTGCTGGCCGGAACCGTGGCCTATCTGCAACTGCCGGTCTCTGCGCTGCCGCAGGTGGACTACCCAATCATTCAGGTGCAGACGTTCTACCCGGGTGCAAGCCCCGAGGTGATGGCGAGCGCGGTCACGGCTCCGCTTGAACGGCAGTTCGGCCAGATTCCCGGCCTCGCCCAGATGACCAGCTCAAGCTCGGGCGGCGGAAGCGTGATCACGCTCGAGTTCTCGCTCAACGAGTCGATCGATATTGCCCAGCAGGATGTGCAGGCGGCAATCAACGCGGGCTTCACGTTTCTGCCCAAGGATCTTCCCAATCCTCCGGTGTACAGCAAGGTCAACCCGGCGGATGCGCCGATTCTTACGCTCGCGCTCACCAGCGACCGCCTGCCGTTGGACCAGGTGGAAGACCTGGCCGACACCACGCTCGCTCAGAAGATTTCGCAGCTCTCGGGGGTCGGTCTGGTGTCAATCGCAGGAGGGCAGAAACCCGCCGTGCGCATCCAGGCCAACCCCACTGCGCTGGCCAGCTATGGTCTGAGCCTCGAAGATCTGCGTACCGCGCTGGCCACCGAAAATGTAGACCAGGCCAAGGGCAGCCTGAGCGGAGCACGCCAGGCGTTTACCATCGGCGCGAACGACCAACTGCTCTCGGCAGCCGATTATGCCAACGTGGTCATCGCCTACCGGAACGGCTCCCCGGTACGGTTGAGCGACGTGGCGAACGCGGTAAACGGCGCGGAAAACCTTTACCAGGCCGCTTGGATGGGAACGGCCGCACAGGCCAGCACCGCGAAGACTCCCGCACAGAACGCTGCGTTAAATCCAGCCGTCATCGTCAACATTCAGCGCCAGCCCGGCGCCAACATCATCGGTGTCGTCAACGAGGTGCAGAAGCTCCTGCCGGAGCTGCGCCAGTCTCTACCCGCCAATGTTCACTTGGACGTGCTGACCGACCGGACCAACACCATCCGCGCCTCGGTCAAGGACGTTGAGTTCGAGCTGATGCTGACCATCGCCCTGGTGGTGATGGTGATCTTTCTGTTCCTGCGTTCGCTGCGTGCCACCATCATTCCGGCAGTCGCGGTTCCGCTGTCGATTGTGGGTACGTTTGGCGCGATGTATCTGCTGGGCTACAGCCTCAACAACTTGAGCCTGATGGCGCTGACAATCTCGACCGGATTCGTGGTGGATGACGCCATCGTGATGGTCGAGAACATCTCCCGCTATCTCGAAGAAGGCGACACGCCGCTGGACGCCGCGCTGAAGGGCTCCGAGCAGATCGGCTTTACGATTCTTTCGCTGACTGTGTCACTGATTGCCGTGCTGATCCCCTTGCTCTTCATGGGCGATATTGTCGGGCGGCTGTTCCGCGAGTTTGCCGTAACGCTGGCAGTCACGATCCTGGTCTCTGCCGTCGTTTCGCTGACATTGACTCCGATGATGTCGGCCAAGCTGCTGAAGCATACACCGGCCAGCCAGCAGAGCAGGTTCTACCGGAAAAGCGAAGAGTTCTTCGAGTATGTCATCGCGCGCTATGCGACGGGCGTGCGTTGGGTCTTGCGGCACCAGCTCCTGACCCTGCTGGTGACTGCGGCTACGTTTGCGCTCACGCTTTACCTCTACATCATCGTGCCCAAAGGATTTTTTCCGGTGCAGGATACGGGCGTTTTGCTGGCCGTCACGGAAGCGCCGCAGACCATCAGCTTTAACGCAATGGCCGCGCGTCAGCAGGCGTTGTCGCGTGTGATCCTTGACGATCCGGACGTCGAAAGCCTGTCTTCATTCATCGGCATCGATGCGCAGAATACGACCCTCAACAGTGGACGTATTCAGGTCAACCTGAAAGACAAGGAGACGCGGACGTCGTCTGCGATCGATGTGATGCAGCGTTTGCAGCCGAAGCTGTCGCAGGTCAGCGGCATCCAGGCTTATCTGCAGCCATTGCAGGATTTGACTGTCGAAGACCGCGTCAGCCGCACTCAGTATCAATACTCGGTTGAAGATGCGAGCCCAGCGGAGCTGGCGCTGTGGACGGACAAGCTGGTCGCAGCCTTCAAGCAGCGCAGCGATGTGCTGGTCGACGTAGCCAGCGATCAGCAGCTTGCGGGGCTCGAAGCCAACCTGGTGATCGACCGGGACACGGCGTCGCGGCTGGGCATCACGCCGCAAAACATCGACGACACCCTGGATGACGCTTTCGGTCAGAGACAGGTTTCGACCATGTTCACGCAGCTGAATCAGTATCACGTGGTGCTGGAGGTTGCGCCGCAGTTTCAGCGCAATCCATCTGCCCTTTCGAGCATCTTCGTTAAAAGCTCAAACGGAACCCAGGTTCCTCTCTCCACGTTCACTCACTTTGAAGAGAAGCCCGCAGCGCTGGTGATCAATCACCAGGGGCAGTTTCCTTCCGCGACGATCTCGTTCAATCTCGCCAAGGGCAAATCGATTGGCGACGCGGTCACGGTGGTGAATGGCATTTATAAAGATCTGAATCCGCCAGCCAGCGTCAATGCGCAGTTTCAAGGCTCAGCCGCTGCCTTTGAAGCCTCTCTGACCAATGAGCCCCTGCTGATTCTTGCCGCATTGATCGTGGTCTACATCGTGCTCGGCGTGTTGTACGAAAGCTACATCCATCCAATCACCATTCTGTCCACATTGCCCTCCGCTGGCGTGGGCGCGATTCTTGCTCTGCTGCTGTTTCACGTGGACCTCAGTGTGATTGCCTTGATCGGCATCATCTTGTTGATCGGCATCGTAAAGAAGAACGCGATCATGATGATCGACTTTGCACTCGAAGCCGAACGCGAACGCGGCATGCAACCTGAAGAGGCGATTTACCAGGCCTGCCTGCTACGCTTCCGCCCCATCATGATGACCACGATGGCAGCGCTGCTGGGCGGGCTGCCGCTCGCTCTTGGGTCGGGCACAGGAAGCGAGCTGCGGCGTCCGCTGGGCATCACCATCGTTGGCGGCCTGATTGTCTCGCAGGTGTTGACGCTGTTTACTACGCCCGTCGTTTATCTGTTCTTCGATCGCATTGGACGCAAATATCTGCACACCAAACAGGCCGACGAGGAATTCCTGCAGCACAAGCATGAAAGCGAACACGTGCCCATGGGCGCGGATTGAGCGGTAGAGGCAGCGTTTGAGCGAGTGGAATGCACATTCCGGAGACAAGGCTCCGCAGGACGGCGTGAGGCCAGGCGACCGCGGCAAAGCTTTTGGCGGTGAGCAGGACCGTGGCGGCGACCGCGCACCGGAGGACCGCGCGCGCCCAGGCGATCAGCAGCGTTTCGATGAAGCCTTCGAAGGCAAGCAGGGACCCATGGGGGGCGTGCACTTCTCCGCGCCGTTTATCAAGCGCCCGGTGGCGACGTTTCTGCTCTCGATGGCGATTCTGCTGGCTGGCGCGGTCGCGTACAGGATGCTGCCGGTAGCCGCGCTGCCGGAGGTAGAATTTCCGACTATCAGCGTAGGCGCAAGCTTTCCCGGAGCGGACCCTGAGACCATGGCTTCGGCCATCGCCACCCCGCTCGAACGCCAGTTCAGCCGCATCGGCGGCGTCACCGAGATGACGTCCAGTTCCTCACAGGGCCAGACGTCGATCACGTTGCAGTTCGATCTGAACCGCGATGTGAACGGCGCGGCCCGCGATGTGCAGGCCGCCATCAATGCCGCGCGCAGCCAGTTGCCTGCGGATCTGCCGTCCAATCCGAGCTACCGCAAGGTGAATCCGGCGGACTCTCCGATCCTGATTCTCGCCATGACCTCGGACACCATGACGGTGCCGCAGATGTACGACGAGGCGGACTCCATCCTGGCGCAGAAAGTTGCGCAGGTTCCCGGCGTAGGCGACGTCTTCGTCGGGGGCAGCGCCAAACCCGCAGTGCGCGCAGAAGTGAATCCGATGCAGCTTGCGAGCTACGGGATCAGCCTCGATGTGGTGCGCGCGGCGATTGCCTCGGCCAATGTTAATCAGCCGACCGGCTACCTCAATGGAGGTTCGCAGCGCATTGCAATCACGTCGACCGATCAACTGTTCGGAGCCGATGCTTACAAGCCGCTGATCATCGCCACAGATCGTGGCCCCGTCAGTGCGGCGGGTGCTTCGAACGGGCTGCCAGCGTCGGCTGCATCTGCGACAACCTCAAGTGCTGCTAACGCGACGACAACGGCCGTGGCCGCAGCGACGCGAACCGCAGGCAGCATAAGTAGTGCAACCCAGGCGAGCACGGCCGCTGCGCCTTCGAGTGCGTCCGCCGGAGTTGCAGGGCACGGCATTGTGCGCTTGAGCGATGTCGCCGAGGTGGACAACGGCGTGGAGAATATTCAGACCGGCGGCCGCTTCAACGGCAAACCCGCGATTCTTCTGGTCATCTTCAAGTCGCCGAACGCCAATGTCATCACGGCGGTGGACAATGTGCTCGCCATGCTGCCCCGTTTTCGCTCGACGATCCCGCCGGCGATGAATCTTGAAGTAGCGCTCGACCGCACCACTACTATCCGTGCGTCGATTAAGGACGTCACGCGCACCCTGATCATCTCGATCCTGCTGGTGGTGCTGGTGGTGTTCTTCTTTTTGCGGGAGTGGCGTGCGACGCTGATTCCAAGCGTCAGCGTTCCGCTCAGCCTGATGGGCACGTTCGGCATCATGTACCTGTTCGGGTATACGCTGGACAACCTCAGCCTGATGGCGCTGACTATCTCGACCGGCTTCGTCGTCGACGATGCCATCGTGGTGATTGAAAACATCAGCCGTCACCTCGAAGAAGGTCTCACGCCGTATGCGGCGGCGATGCTGGGCTCGAAGGAAATCGGCTTCACGGTGCTGTCTATGAGCACCTCTCTGATCGCGGTCTTCCTGCCGATTCTGCTGATGGGCGGCATCATTGGGCGCCTGTTTCGGGAGTTCGCCGTCACCCTGTCGGCTGCCATTCTGGTCTCGCTGGTAGTCAGCCTCACTACGACTCCGATGCTGAGCGCGAAGTTTCTGGAGCCGCACTCCAGGCGCAAACACGGACGCATTTATCGTTTGGTCGAGAAGGGCTTCGCGTGGCTGAACGCTGAATACGCGCGCGGTTTGCGTGCGGTGCTGCGGCGCCAGCCGCTGGTGCTGGCGGTCACCGCGGCTACCCTGGTCCTCACTATCTACCTGTACACGATCGTGCCGAAAGGATTTTTTCCGCAGCAGGATACGGGGCGCATCTTCGGCAATCTGCAAGGCCAGCAGGATTCCAGCTTCGATTCCATCCAGGTGAAGGCAAACCAGGTGGTCGGGATTATCAAGAACGAGCCTGGCGTCAAGAACGTGATGATGTTCCTGGGCGGTGGCGGGCCGGGCGGCGGCGGTGGAGCGTCTGCACACATGTTCCTGTTCCTGAAGCCAGACGCAGAGCGGCTGAAGTCCGGTGACAGCTCGGAAAAAATCATCGCCGACCTGCGCCGAAAGACTGCGAATCTGGCGGGGGCGCGACTTTATCTGCAGTCCGCGCAGGAACTGACCATTGGCGGCCGGCCTTCGCTGACGCAATATCAGTACACCTTGACCAGCGAGAATCTCGAACTGCTGAACACCTGGACGCCGCGTCTGATGGAGGCGATGAAGAAACTGCCCCAGCTGAAGGACGTCGCCAGCGATCAACAGTCGCAGGGTCTACGTACGCAGCTTGTCATCGACCGCGACACCGCCAGCCGCCTTGGCATAACACCGCTCGCGATTGATTCGACCTTGTCCGACGCGCTCGGTCAACGCCAGGTGTCGACAACGTACATGCCGCTGAATCAGTATCACGTCGTGATGGAAGTGGCGCAGCAGTACCAGCGGGACCCCGATGCGTTGAA
>JAABUJ010001877.1_pt1 | contig 28519 bp, 29 predicted proteins | sample 5559131 | NCBI WGS metagenome assembly JAABUJ01 (sample SAMN10711875, study PRJNA513366) | rock metagenome | isolation source: Antarctica rocks | place: Antarctica: Victoria Land, Mt New Zealand nord | collected 2016-01-07
CACCCCAAACCCCATACGACCCACCCTACGAAACCCCGCGCCGAAATCCACTGACCTACGCCATCCTCGGCCTCGCCACCGCCTACGTTGCCGGTTCCGGGCTCGACGGGCGCCGTCATCGTTCTAGTGGGCGATATGACGACTATGACGACTATGATTTCGATTACGGTCGTAACGGTTATGGTTACGAGAGTCGAGATAGGGATCGGGATCGGGATAGGGATAGGGATAGGGATAGGGATAGGTTTGGCAATTGGTATGAGGACGACTGTGACAGAGAGAGGTGTTGGTGCGGGCGGAGAGCGAGTAGGAGTGGGCGTCGGTGGAGAGAGGGTGGATGTAGAGGGGGGCTGAGGCGATTTTTTGGTTTGGGATATATTCGGGGTGGGGGGAGTTGGAGGCGGATGAGGAGGGAGATTAGGAGGGAGGTGAGGATGGGGTTTGGTCTGGGCTGGTGAGCGTTGAGTATGGGGGGTTGAGTTTGATTGATAGGTGTGGGGATAGGGGTTTGTTTGGCGGGGTTAGAGAGTATGGATACCGGGCTGCTTCAGAAGTATGGTTGACATGTAGTATTATTGATGGGCGATTGATCAGGGGTAGGGGCAATCAGAGGCAGCATGAAGCTTTTCATGATAATTCCATCTCTATTACCCAGCGGCTAAATCGATGTGAGACCGTGAGGCCTCCGGTACATCCGGCGCGCCATTGACTTCCGCCTTCTTTTGACTCTTCTCGCCCGCATCCTCCTGCAAACTCAGATACATCTCCTCCGCACTTCTTATACACTGCATGTTCGCGCCCAGTTTGTTCATCGTCTCGACCCACTCGTCGTACGGATCAGAGTCGAACACGATCCCACCACCCGCCTGCAGGTACGCCACGCCGTCCTTCACCAGCATCGTCCGCAGCGCGATGCACGTGTCCATGGCGCCTTCTTCCTCCTTCTTCTCCACTTCGGAACCGACGCTCACGCTGCCATAACCGAAATAGCCCACTGCGCCGGCGTAGACGCCTCGCTTCTCTTTCTCCAGCTCGGCGATCAGCTCCATCGCTTTCACTTTCGGCGCCCCACTCACCGTGCCGGCGGGGAAGATGCTCCGGAAAGCGTCAAAGCGCGTCATGCCTCGTCTCAGCACGCCCGAAACCTGCGAGACGAGATGCTGGACGTGCGAGAACTTCTCGACCACCATCAGCCGGTCGACGCGCGTCGAGAGCGGGTCGCAGACTCGGTTGACGTCGTTGCGAGCGAGGTCGACGAGCATGACGTGCTCGGCTCGGTCTTTCACCGATCGTCGGAGTTCGTCTGCCAGCTGCTCGTCTTCCTCGGGCGATTTGCCTCTTTTCACCGTTCCCGCGATCGGGTGCGTGATGATGCGCCCCTTTTCGGCTTTGACGAGGAGTTCGGGGCTTGCGCCTACGAGTTGAAAGTCCTCGCAATCGATGTAGAAGAGATAAGGGGATGGGTTCACGGTGCGGAGTTGTCGATAGATGTTAAATGGATGGAGGTTTGTCGGGCGTGAGAGGCGTTGTGATGGGACGGCTTGGATGATGTCGCCGGTGATAATGTGTTTTTTGAGCGTGGTGACGTGCTTTTCGTAGCCTTCACGGCCGATGTTGGAGGTATATTCTTGATTCGTTCGTATTGGTTGTTGTGGAGGGAGTGGGATATCAGAACTTGTGAGGAGTTCCACCATTGCGTCGATGGCTGATCGTCCCTTTGCGTATGACTGGGGTAAATCGTCCAGATCCGAAGGCACTCTGAGGTAGGTGATAACTTGTATCTTCTGGAAAAAGTGATCAAAGGCGACGATGGTGTTGAAGAGCATGAAGAAGCTCTCGGGGACTTTCAGGACATCTATCATTGGCCGTGCTGTCCTTGGTTCAAAGTATCGGACACAGTCATACCCCACGTAGCCTATCGCACCGCCAGTAAGGGGAGGTAAACTCAGACCGGGTATTGTTGCGACCCGACATTGCGACAGCTCTTCCTCGAGGAGAGTCAGAGGATCTGTTTCCGGGCCGTGGCCAGGGCCTGTTTTAAGTACTTTTCGTGGGTCTGTAGTCCCATTAATTAGCCCTCAGGTAGACCAGAAAGAGATTGAGTATCAATACCTGCCCCGACAAAGCTATATCTACCTATCGTCTCTGTTGTTGCGGCGCTCTCGAAGAGAAAGGACAGTTTCGACTTTGACCTTCAGTTCACATCAGGAGCAGCTCGTTGGTCTGCCACTTTGGTGACTCACCTCGCAGATATCCTCAGATACGCAAGTGATGGGGTGAGGAGGTCGGCAGGTATCGAAGCACTCATAGGTACAAGGTTCGGCGCATCTTGCGAGTCTGCCACCTTGGAGAGGATTTCACGGGCAACCTGGAGCGATGGCTGTATGCTTGCCTAGACTAGGCTTTGAGTTGAGATTCCACATGGCCATTGGCAGCGAAGCACATACTCTAGGAGCCATCCTCACGACTGCCTCCGCTTTTGATGCAATTGGATTTCGGAAGACTCAGCAGAAAGAACGGTCTTGAGTGTAATCTAACAATTATATGATTTCGTCTTCACCAGCGTTGAGTTACTGTCAAATAAGTCCTTTGTATAGAATATGCTAACGCTGCCGCTACACTAACCTCGGGTGGATCCGAAGGAGGGATAGGCACCCTTGAGAGGGCTGTGCAGATCCCCCGCTACGCCTGTCAACAACCCTGCGGGACATCACATCACTTCAAAGTTTTAGACGAATCAAGACACCTTCGAGATTCACATTCACACATTCATGCAGATCATTTTCACGCCGAGCTAGTCGTCTAGGAGCCGAATATTCGAAGATGGGATACGCCCAAAGCGAACGACACTATCAGACGCGGTTCTTCCAGTATCCTTCTCCAACATCAGGAAACTCCACCGATTCGGCCATTGGCAGCGAGTTGATGATGGACCCAAAGAGCCGTTTGCAGACCAGATGGAACCAAATGCAGAGGCGGATTACACACATTTCTCTCGCGGACGCGACGATGACTGCAATACATAAGAGTCTGGATCAGATCGACAATCTTCTGTCGTTCGACAGAAATGAGACAGAATCAGAAGGGACAAATTCAGAAATTGGCCTCGGTATCGCCGGAGTAGAGATAGCCGACTCGGACCACACTGCGGAGGCCACAACGCCAACAACACCCGATGCGCTGGAAGCCATATGTCGATCACAGTCGGACGGCGAAACTTTAGAACAATCACAAGCGCTACTGATCCGAGTAAAACATGCAGTGGAACAGCTTCGAATCCGCGAGGAAGAGTTTAGAGTAAGTAATCATCCGAACCATAGCGTCGACAGCGCCCCGCCTAACATACCGTATAGCATCTCCACGACGTCGCGATAATGAAAGCAGAGGCGGGAGGGCAACGGATATTGCGACTGGAATCCGAAGTAAACGAGCTGTATGTTCAAGCTAACACCACTTCCATTCTCTTGGCACCCAGGCTCATCTCAGTTCTGCGCAGGGAGACCGAGAGCGCCAAGGACCAAACCGAACTCACGTTTTTAAAGCTCAACCTGAGGATGCTTGAGATTCAAGCCGAGCCGTATATTCTCAAAGATGACAACAATGGCCTGCAAGAGGGGATCAGGAGGTGGAAACTGGATTGGGCTGATGTCGACCAACGGCGTCGTGCTAGGCGGAAGAAGACGCAGGTTGGCTAGCGGTTCGAGGAGATTCAGTCGCCAGAATTGACGACCTGTATCGCTACATGAGACGATTGATTTCATTCGGCAAGGGCTCCATGTTGATAAGTGTTCACTGTATCTGACACTAGGTGATGAGCAGAGAAGCGGAATGTACCGGGAAATGATAGTCCGGCAAACTCGAGGTGATAGCGGCTGTTAGAAGCAGTCCGCTCACAGGTGCTAAGGCTCCGTTGGAGACCTCCATGATCGACAGGGGCAGTCCGACAAGAGATTTGTGGGGGCGATGAAGCGGAGCCCTAGCAAATCGGTTCGGATTGATTCTACCCTGGAAAGCAAAAGCATCATAGAGTTCCTAACAGGTATAAGCGTAGCAGAGGCATACCATATCCTTCCAAAATCACATATGAACAACTTGGGCGAGGTCAAGATGTTGAGGCTCTTTCAAGGGCATTCTGCTTGAATTCCTCCCGGTCGAAGTGGCACTAAATTTTGCGTGGAAATCCAGGTGTTCGTTAGCGATGTGAAAGCCTCCGCAGTACGCCGAAATCCCTCCGTTCAGGTCGACGAACCCAGTACACGCGTACACTCGCTTCTCGAGGTTCCTGATGAGAATCGATCTTCTCGGGAAAGCATGTGGAGTAAGAGAAGGCTCTAGCAGAGCTAGAAGCCGCTATGGACGACTGAGCTTCCAAGCTCAAGCAAGCGGAGAGTTAAGAATTCGAGTGCGTCAGAAAATGCTTGAGCGAATGGCAGCCGCGTTGTCGCTCCAAACCCTAGACAGTCATTCATCGAACAATATGCACCTACAGACTTCGAGCCAGTCTCTCCGGAGAGCTTGTGGGCGCCAGAGTGAGACGAGCGCAAGGACTTTTAATCGATCATGATCTAAGCTGATTGCGAGATGCATGTCTTCCTGGCAAACAAGGAGCAAGACATCTTCGTGAACAGCGACCAGCCGAGTCAGTAGATCCGGGCATGGACCCTGTACCGTGGTAATATAGTCTGATTCCCTTCAAAGGACAGCTAGGTCCATGTGAGGGTGCTCATAGATTTCACTTTCAGGGCGTCTCATTCGGAGATGGCGCCTGGAGCGATCTTAATCTTAATATCGTCCCTGATCTTTGCTTGCTGGCGTGCCTTAGTCCAGTGGCTGGTTTTAGATACCGACACGAAGCTCATGAGTGGGAATCTTTGACTAGGGTTTCCCAGGCTCGAACGAACAGCGTAGTAGTGCCAGCAGAGGGGCCTAGATCCTGATTGAGGCTAGAGTCATTCTTTACCACACATGAACAGAGTCTGAGTGGGTGGCTCTCGGATACGTATGAATCAAAAAGCAAAAGGCCCATGGGAAAAAAACAGGAAGGAAGTACGCCGTAAAGAGCGGAAGTGGACTTTCAAGACCCTACTTAACGGAAAGCTCCGTGTGCACTCCGAGAAACTACTACGGGGGCCGACTTGAACATACATAGCATGACGCAGGTCAAATTTTTGGAGATGCTGTAAAGTAATTCAAGAGCTCAGAACCTAGCAGCATCAGGCAACACCCTCATCTCTTAAAATGATCCAACGACATCTTCTCCGACAATCTAGAGCTTTCACCTCGCTATCCCAGTCCGTGACACACATATCCAGAACTTCACCCACTCCATTCCGCCTATTACCTTTTCAACCATCAAGGCCCGTAGCAGCGTCCCAATGCTATTCGACAACGGCAGAAGCAAGCAGCAGCACAGAAGGAGAGGCATCAGCAGCACAAGAGACTCAATCCGAGACGAAGCCCAAGACTAGCGAAGCTGAATCACGGGAGAAGGAGCTGGAGGCGAAAAACAAAGAAATCATTGATCTGAAAGTCCGCACGCCACCGCACCACCAGATGTCGAATGTATACACGGAAACAACTAACCAATCTCCAGGACAAATACCTTCGCTCAGTTGCCGAGTTCCGCAACCTGCAAGAGCGAACGAAACGAGATATTCAAGCCGCGAACCAATTCGCCATCCAGCGATTCGCCAAGGACCTCGTGGACTCGGTCGACAACCTGGACCGCGCGCTCACCACGGTGTCTCCGGAGAAGGTGACGGGCGAGGACAGTAACAAGGACCTTGTCAGCCTGTACGAGGGCCTGACGATGACCGAGCAGATCTTGATGCAGACGTTGAAGAAGCACGGGCTCGAGAGGTTCGACCCGAGCGAGAAGGGGGAGAAGTTCGATCCGAATCTGCATGAGGCGACCTTCCAGACGCCGATGGCGGGGAAGGAGGATGGCACGGCGTTTCACACGCAGCAGAAGGGTTTTATGCTGAATGGCAGGGTTTTGAGGGTACGTCTCGGCAGATTCAAAATCCCGTTCGGTGAGGGGGCTGACGGTGCTGACGGTGAACACAGGCGGCCAAAGTTGGCGTTGTAAAAAACTCTTGATAGGACTCTCAGGAAATGTTTCGTCTTCCAGTGCCCTCTAGAATAATTCCTGGGTTTCTTCTCCATCTTAGGGGTTTCACATGTGTATGGCTATACTTCCTTCCGGCTTGGGATCTTCATCCTTGTACATAGTCTCCTCTCCTCTTCTGTTGGCTGTCCATGTACCAAGCGATGATCTAAATCATTATATATTTCACATATTCTCAAGGGTTATCTACATGTCCGGTGCTTCAACAATGTCGTGGCAACCGATATCTCGATGCTGTGCAGAAGGTCGTCTATATCGTCACTGTGCAGGGATGCATCGGTTGCTGGGCCGGTGTTATAACACTGACGACGGATGTGGGTCGCTGATACAGCCAAGCTGGCAGATTGAACTCTTGAGTTGAAAGGGGGGGTGCACCGCTGATCCTACAGTTATGGTACATCTTTTTTATACAACGATTGTACATCATGATCCTTCAAGCGCCCGGTCACATCACCGAAGCTCCACACCCAGCTTGTCAACAAGGCGGCTTCTCACGAGCTCATGCAGCTCGTTTGCCTCGTCATTCTTCAGCGTCCTCCCCAGGCTCCTATAGTTGATTCGGTAACACAAACTTTTCCTTCCCGTCTTGGGATGTGTAAAGTCATCGACGAGCTTGACATCTTCCACTAGATCACCGCCGACATCCCTGACGATTTCCATGACATCATTTTCATGAAAGTCCTGCGAATTGCTCCGTGAGCCGCCTCCGGCACTGTTGCTCGAGCTGCGGAGCCAGAACGCAACGTCCTTGTAGCAGGCAGGATGTTTTGAGAAAGGCACAAAGCGGCGAATGGCGTTTGCGGGCGGTGCGGAAAATTGTGTCAGAAAACGTGAGTCCTTGGACCAGAACAGTCGAATGTCGGGGATGGAGAATAGGAGCATCGCCACTCTCTCGAGGCCGATACCGAAAGCCCAACCTAGCTGATCAGGAACACCGGAGTTGATGAGCAGGTCTTGCTTTACCACGCCGCAGCCGAGAAGCTCGAGCCAATCGCCTTGCCAGAAGACTTCTAGCTCCCAGGAAGGGCTGGTGAAGGGGAAGTAGGCTTCGATCCAGCGGACTCTCAGGGGAGCTTCGCTATCAACGGTAGCATCACCGGTTGCTATGGCCGCTTGCCGTGCCTTGCTGAAAATCTCTACCACGACACCTTCTATCGACCTTTTGAGATGTGCCGCTATTGCTTCCACCTCTTGGACGCTGTGATGCTGCGCTTGCAGAGGATTTCTCGTAGGATGTATGGTTGGGTTTGGATCCTCCACTTCCATGTCATGCTTCGGCAAGGTTTCAAGATCTTGCCACACGGCCTTTGCGATATCTCCTCCCGGCACCTTCCTTCGATCCCACATCCTCGCGCCCTCCATCTGGTGGAAAATAGGATAGTGACTTCTGTCAATAGCATCTCGACGGTAGACATCTGCGCTGATTGTGTAACCTTGGCTCTGGTTTGCGCGAAAGATATCTGCTTGATGCGCACTTGTGTGCGTCCGCAGAACAGTATCTTTGTTGATGTAGTAAGTATCTGTACGGCTCCGGCCAGGGTGATCTGCGGGGAAGCCAAGGGAATCAAAATTCTGTCCTACGGAGACGACAGGAAAGATATTGTTGTGGTGCTTGTAAGTCGGAGCAGGAAATCGGGATTCTATGAGTTCTCGCGTTATAGAGATAGGGTGATCGGGTTGGTGATGTAGACGTCGAGGTACGGCGGAGAGGATATTTGAGGGCGTGTTCGTCCAATTGTCCGTGACATATAATCTGCCATCAATTTCAACTCTTCCCTCTGGTGAGGAATCTGCTCGGTATTAGCCATCTGATCATCGGCGAAGAAGTCAAGAAGCCCTGTACTTGTTGACTGATGCCGGCGAGCGCACCCGGCACTTCCCTGGAACCCCTCACAGACGCCAACTCCAGCTTCAGTATATCGCCATTGGCCCTTCGCTGCCCTCAAAAATCTCCCCGTAGCAAGCAACCGCATTGTGACGCTTTGATTGCGCAAATGCACACAATGGAAACCTTGGCCGTTGTTGAAACCCGCTCGGCTCGGTTCCGCACCCAGGGTCTGCCGGCCAACCACGGGCCTTATTCACCAGGAACAAACTCCAACAGATGTGATCAATAATCCCCGCTGAACTTTTTTATCCCCTTCCACATCGCATGTTCAGCGGTATGGTTGCAGGAACATGTCCTCATCTGGCTCAATTGGGGGGAAAACCAAAGTCAAACAATCGACTCAGCATGTCCACTACCCATTCTGGTTCGGGGGCTTCTCCAGCTGCTTCGCTGCCACGGTGACACATCCATTGGATCTTAGTAAGTGCCAACAGGCATTGAACGCTGGGCGCAGCTTTACTGACATTTTTCTCAGTCAAAGTACGTATTTACAAGCTTAGCTTTAGTATTCGCGCTCAGCAGTGCTAGGTTCGTCTACAAACGAGAAGTCCAGATGGACCAAAGGGCATGCTACGGACACTCACGCACATCCTGAGGAACAATGGCTTTCTCGGCCTATACAGCGGCGTATGCTACTTTAACTGAATCCAGACCTTATATCATCCCACTGACCAACACCAGCTCTCCGCCTCCATCCTCCGCCAACTGACCTACAGCACCACCCGCTTCGGCGTCTACGAAGAACTCAAAGAAGTCTTCACCACCTCCTTCTCCGCACCGTCCTTCCCCTCCCTCATCGCCATGGCCAGCACATCCGGCTTCCTCGGCGGCGTGGCCGGCAATCCCGCCGACGTCCTCAACGTCCGCATGCAGCATGACGCCGCGCTCGCGCCGCAGGACCGGCGCAACTACAAGCATGCCGTTGACGGGGTCGTCCGCATGACGCGCGAAGAAGGATGGAGGAGCCTGTTCCGGGGGGTGTGGCCGAACAGCATGCGCGCGGTGTTGATGACGGCCAGCCAACTGGCTTCGTACGATGGCTTCAAGCGAGTGCTTCTCGGACATACGTCGCTCGAGGACAACCTGACGACGCATTTTACCGCGTCGTTCTTGGCTGGCTTCGTCGCGACGACGATCTGCAGCCCCGTCGACGTGATCAAGACGCGTGTGATGAGCGCAAAGGAGAGTAAAGGGCTGGCGAGGTTGTTGGCCGACATCTATCGGGCCGAAGGCGTGAGCTGGATGTTCAAAGGTTGGGTTCCGAGCTTCATTCGACTGGGCCCGCACACGATCGCCACTTTTTTGTTCTTGGAGCAGCATAAGAAGATTTATCGCCGTCTGCGGGGGTTCGATCAATAAAATTCTCCTAGCTGCAAAGCTATTAAATACCGGGTGGCCTGATCCTGTTAGCTACTGCATTCGTCGGGCATTCTCGTACAGCTTGGGTGGAAGTGTAAATGAAAAGCTCTAGTGGAGGGCAGATTCTAACTGTACATAGGTAGAGTTGGGACCAATGTTGGAGACTGAGTCAGGGACCTCACTGGATCCTGTGAGCTCGACTCGAGCGCCCGCCAACGCCGATGTAAATGCTAGCACATAACAAGATTCCAGCCACGAAACTCCTTTGATAGTTCCATTACCGTTTCCAGACTCCAACCTCATGCGGCCCATCCGTTTTGCCCATAAGGGGTCGCACCGTAAGGCGTCGCCCCGCCGCCCCAAGCACTTGCTCCGCCACCGTTGACGTACGGCGTAGTGTATCCTTGGTCCATCGCATAGTCTCCTCCGCCATGGATCCCCTCGGGACTCCTGGGCCCACCGAATCCGTCGACTCCATCGCCATTGATACCATTCCGTTCGTCACCCGTCAGCTCTTGTATCACGGACGCCATCTTTTGCTGCAGCACTTTGATGCCTTGCTGTATGATGGCGTCCGGCTCGAGGTTGCCGACCGATTCAACTTCTATGTAGAAGCGTGACGGCATAGCGTCGTGGTCGAAAGGTTCCCCTTCTTGCGGTGGCTCTTCCCACGTCGAGTTCTTGGACTTTGGCCTATCCTATGATTAGGTTGACAGCAACATGGGTGTGGTCATCTATTGTAACGTACCACTCTTTTGCCGCATTCTCCTCATACCAGTAATCGAGATGGCGAAGTTTATTATGTGGGTCGTACTCGAAACCTACAGCACTCGTCGGCGCCCATTTCGCATGCTCCTTTGCGATCCCCTTCTTTGCTACACACTTCATCCTCAGCTCTTGCCCCTTTCGTAGCTTGCATATCACACTACCCAACCCCTCCGGATCGGTAATGATCGGCTGCCCCACCCACTCGTTCGGTCTTGGCTCTCCAACAACCAAATCTCTGGCATAGACCTTCATGATCTCATCGCCTGTACATCGTGCGTGTAACGTCAGGGTAACACTACAGTTGTCGCAGTACTGGTCACAATCACAGTCGCGCGTGTAAAGTACATCATCAACCTGCTTCGAGTTCAATGGGATAAGACCAAGGCGGTGAGCGATGAATTCGTCCGCTAAAACAGAAGTGTTCGCTTCCACCTCAACCAAATCAATGGCCATGACAGGGATCTCGGCGAGGATAGTGCGGCGGAGAGAGTTGGCGAAGGCGAGGTCAACGTTGGCAAGTGTGAAGTCGACATGATCGCTCGCGGCCTGTCAGAGAAGCTCATTAAACCTTGATCGAGAAGAAGTAAAGTCAAGGTCGGTAGTCATCACCTCTCGGACAGTTACTCGAGGACCGACGTCCTCAGCGTCCAGAGCCATCGCATCGTAATCCATGGCGGCGCAGACCACGCCTACTCAACACAGGAGCGCTTGCGCTGCCTTCGGCCGGCTTATCGTACGGTCATGAACAGCGGTAGTATCCTTGAGGAGTGAGACCGTATGATGTCTAACAGCCAAGACAGAGGCTCAGACGTTGACTCGTGTTGCGCGTTCGTTCGTGTCGGATTGAAGTCGAGGTCTCGAGTGCTGGCTGTGCAAAAGTGGAACAATACAATGATACAGGTATCGTCTTTGTACCTTACTCGTAATGGTTAGTCCATCCTTGCAGATCATTTTAGCCTACATAAGGTAGGGGGGGCCAAGGTGCAGCTAACCGGATATAACTTAGCATGGCTTTGCTGGTCAAGCAGGGCTTTGTCACCTGCCAAGACCTCCAACCTCGGACCGCACACGTAACCAAGCATGGGCTCTCTAAGGTATTGGGTGGCAACACTGTAAGATGGTACTGTACTTCCATGGATGCAAAGTCATTTTTGATTGTTCTCGAAGGATAAGTTTTCCGGAACACAAACTTAAGTGTGCTGAGAATGACATGGTGAAGCTGAGCCAACCAATCGCTCTTGCCGGATCGGCCCTACTCATCCCCGAAGCACCCCATGCTGCGCCTAGTTATCTTTTCGATATAAGTTGCCCTTCCGTTGAAGGTCTTGACAGTCCAACTTAGTCCCAAGGAAACGGCAGCACAGTCACGAAGGAAAGAGTATCAGATATTTCGCCAGCATACTCTAGACTTAGCAGCGAACAATCATGTCAGATGGAAGGACTTCTCCACCAATCTCGCAAAGCTCAAGTCCTGCCTCCAGAGGCACGCAAACACCGCTGTCTCTCGACCTCTCATCAATACCTCCATTAATCAATCCATCGCCACCATCAAATACTCTTCTCATTACGGTATGTTCATTCCGGTCTTATGCTTATCCTCACTGCTAACAGCAACCCTCCCCAAGAACCTTCAAGACCCCGCAATCTTCCACCCAACACACCTCCTCACCATCCGGGATCTAATCAACCAATCCGCGCCCCTCCACTCATGGGCCCCGCTGAAATCCCTCCGTCGCATCATCGCCTCATTCCACGACATCGACTCGGCCATCCGGATCCGGCAGATCCTCGACGGCGAAGCCATCCTCGGCAACCGGGTGCGCGTCTACTTCGGCGAGCCGACGCCGATCGAGCCGGTCGACCAACACCTGCAGGCCCCGCAGGCGCAGAAGATGTTCTTCATATCGCCGCCGCCCAGCCCGCCGATGGGGTGGGAGATGCGGAACGAGGGTCCACCGAACAAGGAGGTGCATGCGGACGATCTCGCGTCTGCGCTGGCGAAACTGCGCGCACGGCCGACGGCTGGCGGTCAGGCTCCGGTGTCCCCCGTGTCGCCGACGGCTACGTTGGACGGCGAGGGGAGGAAGGAAGGGACGAGGATCGTCAATCGCCAACGGAGCGGGAGCAGTACGGTCGTGTATCATCCGGGGGACCACGGCGATAGCCCGCATCTACCGGCCGTCATGGTCGAGGATACGACGGAGAGTCCCGGCGATCTGAGTCCGATCGAGGCGCAATTAGACGGATCCGAGAGTAAAATATTGGCGCATACGGCAAGGCCACCGGTGGAATTGATGGGCGATGTCTAAGGCTTAATCGGTGGTTGAGTAGCTTATACCAGTGACGTCGACCTTATCGGGCTTCAATGCTTCTTAAGCTTAGACCGGCTTTGCATAACTGACTGCATTGCGGGCATATATAGCAGCGTCTGGCGTCCATTGTACATACTTATATCCCCACGCGTTCATGTGGGCGGGCGCTGGGGACAGCTTTAATCTAATACAGAGTTACCTGCTAAATGGGAGTTCCACGTTCTACCGACGTTTGGAAAGGGTGTTTCGAAGGAGGGCTACGGCCAAGGCTCACGAGTGAAGGACAATCAACCTCATGGGAACATGTGTCAGATGTCGACTGTCCAAGTTCTCGACGGAATGGGATACATGTGCATGTGCAAGGAGCCCGGACCATGCGCGCCGATAGCCAGTCTTCACCTTTGAATGGCTGTCGATGACCAATGAGCACTTCCAGTCCTCAGGTCATATATGTCGCCCCCAGCCGTTCCCGCATCTGCGGGAAAACACTCATTCACAATCGGGAACACAGTCGGCTCACGGACAGGTAACACCGCTCTCAAATCATCGGCTGGGTCCCAACCTGTAGGCTCTGGTGACCGGGCAGTGGTGTAAGGTCGAGCTCTTGTACTCTACAGGGTGGATGCTAGGATGAGCCAGTTATCAGAGGCATCACCTCCCCAGGCATCCAACTTCGGCATTTGATTCGTATAGCGGCCGGCCGTATCAAACGATAAAGTACGAAGTACTTCGTAATGTCTTGGGATACAGCTCGTAGGAAGTCAAAGGGCTGCATCCTCGAAAGTGAGGCAATGGTTCAGGCAAATGGGTCGCATACTATCAATGACTGATAACATTTGAGCTAGAAGTCTTGAGAGCCTTGTCCGGACAGTAAGGGGCTAGTATTCGTCGGAATGAGTCAATTGGAGTGTGCGTGTATATAACTCGTAGCATGACATTATTATCTCCCGCCATCCAAAACCCTGAGGATTGAAAAAATGCTAAAACACTCGAGGAAGATAGCCAAGAACCAACAAGAAGCAAACGACACGCGAAGGAAAATTCGTCAGGTCATCACAGCTCAGCTCGGCCCCCAAGCGATGCCTGGTCGCTAAGGTATTAGGCCACCAGGCACAGCCCCCAAAGATGGCTGGCGGAACCCTGCCTAGCTCCACCACTTTGTTATCGATAGAGGCAGTGCCCCAGAGAAATTGCTTTGACGGTCTAAAAATATAGAATCCATCATTCCACATAATGGAGACTGAAGAACATATAACGGCACACCCCACAACGGTTTTTTTTTTGGAATACTTCCGGTGCGACGGCACTTTGGTGCTGCAGTCAGAAATAGCAAAACCCCACAAATGACCGAATGAAGTCTTCTTAACCTCGTCGGAGCTGGCGTTGGCGACGTGGCGAATTGCTCTCTACAGAGCTTGTATACATGATTTCATTTTCAAGATCGTACGCTGACTGTCCGGTGATTCCTTGGCCAAATAGACCACTTGGGCGCTCAGCTCTGGTCTTCAAGAATCTGTAGTCGGCATCGGTGATGAGCTTCCTGTTGCGGAGCCACTCGATCAACGGAAGGTTGGGAGGAAAGTCTGCGAGATTTGCGCCTTGTCGATGGTGCAGTTCAACATGTTCCAACAGTTGCCACCAGCACCCTTGCCCGTCAGGGTTCTCGAAGATCTCATTGCAGAAGCAACACTTCATACGTGTCGGCGGAGTCTCCTGCCGGAAATGTATGAGACTGTGGGAGAACCACTGTCCGAAGTCCGCGAAAGCCCGGAAGCATCGCAGAAAGTTGAAGGGACACTGGAAGATGGCCGGTGCAGGGGCTCCCAGGACGCCGTCCGGACCTTCTTGAAGCCACATATGCTCTGATATCAGAGGGTCAATGGTGTCCGAGCTTTCTCTCGAGTCGGCCGAAGAGCGACTCGATGTGTGCCTGATCAGAGCGGGCAGGTCATTCGATGGGTTTGTACTGCTTTGGGTCCGGTCTGCACCAGACTGCAGCATCGACGTGCCCATGTTACTGATCGACAACGATTTTGGAGCATGTGCTTCGTCCCGCGGCGAGCGAGACAGGGACGAGTATTCGGCCGCGATGTGACGTGCCAGTCGCGAGTCATCGAAGTCCCTGAGATAGTCTTGGATCGCTGACGACCCTACGCTCCGGTTGGTGGGCACTGCGAATGTCAGTTGCGATTTCTGTAACAGACTGCGAGACTTTACTTTTGTCAGGCAGGTGTCGGCAAGGTTGCAACGCTGTTCAGAACGTGCGATGGTTGGATTCGTCGGAGGAGCTTTGTCGAGTCACTCGAAAGGATAGCTGTTTGACGAGCTTGCAAGGAACCGTTCAACACTGGCTCACAACCAGGACGATACTGCAGCGTTTTGGTTTGGTCCCAGAAGAGGATAATATAAGGTATCACGTCCGATGTGCTCAGCAAGCATTTGTTGTGTCGCTGCTGCTGTTGCTAATCTTGTGCATTTGTATGTATTCTACGTCCCTTAGGTACGAGCATTGCAGAGTGAAGTTAAGAGGTAAGGTAGGATTCGATCAAATTAACTTCACGAATTACGCACACTTCCTTTATTGCACACCTTTGACACTCCCGTCGTACATGATCAGACCTTAGGATGATATTACAGGTATAGACTTCATTGTCCCGGTCTCTCCAAAATTGAGGCCAAGCTACCTACGAAGTACTATGGGACAGGGTCCCTACCTTTCTGCCCCTCCTTTCTTCGCCACCCGACCTGGTAACCTTAAAGTAACTCATCTAGTGCTGACAAAGCAAGGGCTTGAGGCGCGCAGACAATCCATCCGAAGGCTCAATAGAAAGAGCCGCCCATATCCTTTGAGATAGAATGGATGCCATGATGGATCTCATTCGTTGGTTCTTACACTCGATGCACTGCAGGGTCGTGATGAAATATTGCTGAGCCGCAGTTGATGGATCGTGTTATCGATATATATCTTGCGCATCGGAAAACCCTATCCTAGTCGGTGGTGGTGTCGAAGGACGGTATGCCTTGGATTATTTAGTTTGAGTTGCTGGAGAATCTCAAGCTCAACAGACTCTGCCTTCCTAACTCTTTTGTTTTGGGTCCTAACTTACTTACATTCAGTAGCGTTGCTCGGTGTCCATCCTGAAGGCGTGATAGTGTCACATTTCTCATGACGCCGGGATCTGAAGAGAGGGCTTGACCACATGGAGACGAAAGGTGTCTTGCAAGCAAGGCATCATACCCGAAGATCATGATCAGTAGAGCGGAATACCGAGGTGATACTGAACCCGAAGTTGAGAATCCAATCGTTATGCCCGGCAGCATTGACGCTCTCTCACTCTCTCACGGTACCCAGTATTGCAACACCAATGCAGCCGCTGTGAGCTGGTTAGACGTTGGAACGACGTATTTGCCCCCAATACCTAGCTAGACCAGATTGTCAATTGATGAGACAAATCGGACTGGTAATGGCTTCGCAAGCTCACGTAGGTATAACCCAAGCTGAAGCCCAGGGCCGGATCACGAACCTGGTATCGCGTTTTACCTTACCCTACCCTACGTTTATCTTGCTTTGCGCAATGCGACGTTAGACACAACCAGATTCGAGTTGCAGGGATGATACAAAATAACTAATGCTTCATGAGAAGGGTCAATTGAGTCCTATCTCTGTCGCATGCGAATGCCATTCCTATCTTCGGATCTCATAGGTAAGGTAGGTATCGTGAGTAAGGTAGCCATCCCTTCACCTTGAGAGGAAATCCGCTTGCAATGGCGAGCCATCCTACAACGCTGACCAGCACAAAGTATAAGCTACGGTACCTGAGAGCACTCGAGCAAATATAAAGAGTTTGCACAGCTTCGACGACCATCATGTATCCTCCCATTTCATGCCCGCTGCCCGGGCCATCTTCTTCGTTGTCTTTGCATGCAAGGCAGTCACCATTGATAGTCCAGCCTTGTCATCAGACTCGGCATCTGTCAACGCAGTGGGGGTGCTAGGCACGCTGGAGTTCGTGGCTTCCGAGTTGTGCCGGCGAGCCTTTACCTTGACCCTCTGATATCCCCACCAGTCGAACCACGCACAAGGCAAGCGACGATAGTCATCTAATGCTCCCTCCAGAGCTTGCCTAAACCCGCTCATCTCCACGATGATCTGCTCATAAATCTCAATGGCACCTTCGATCGCATTATAGACCGAGTCTAGGTGTACGGAAAGCTCGCGGATGTTGTGCCTGGCATCCCGGCGGCGGAGTTGAAGCGAAGGACTATAGACATTGGCGTCATACGCTCGGGCGACGCTTTCTAGCAGATGCTTCTCGCTTTTGCGGGGCTTCCTAACATTCCTGACCACAGATTCAGCTTCTGTGCGCCAGGTTCAACGAAGCACGATGGTTACACACTCGCAAATCCTCTTGGCCCAGATTCTGATCGCAGCTTTCAAGTGATGTTCTTCTAGGTTGTCGCCCAGGGTCGGCAAGTAACTCTTCGTGTCCTTGATTTCCTCGATTTGAATCTTGAAGCTTCCTTGAAGACCGTCGAAGAAGTATATCATTTCCTCGGCCAACGCTTTCACCTCCACCATGACAGACTGCTTTATCTCGTGCTTGGCATCGGAATGAAAGAGAGCGTAATTCAAGTGTTTCATCATGTTGACCGCAATCTTGAAGTGCTGCGCAAGTGCTGCCTCCGGATCGACAGGTCCCAAGAGAGTCCATATATCCTGATCGTTGTCGTCGTCGCGAGAGGTGGTCAGAGGAGATGGTTGTAACTTGGGCAGCGCGGACTTCTGGTCCCTAGCATAGCCGCGACTTTTCCTCGAGATGTTGACGTTGATGAGGAGGCTGGCTTTGGTGGAAGCACCAACCTTGCTGATGGCATTCGTTTTACGAGAGAAGTTAATCTCGTTGGAGCCTCTCGCTTTGATAACCGTATTTGACGCGATGAGTGGTATGGCAGTCGTGGGCGTCTCGGAAATCTCAGGGAGGTAATCCGGGTCGACGATCGCTTGAAATTCGCTCGAGGTAAGACCATCCGCGAACTCTTGTAGATCAAAAGAATTCGACCTCTCGGAGGTTTCAGACAAACCGTGGACGTGGGGAACTCTGGGCAAGGAGAAAGAGTGGTACCCAGAGTCTGCGGCCATCCTCTCAGTTGAGGTTAAGAATAACGATCAACATGTTCAAAACGGAGGCCCTGTTGCGATGGTTAGGGCAAGTTCCAGACGCGAAAGCGAGTCGCCCCCACCGTAAGTGACACGGTCGCGTCATGTGGTGAAAAGTTGGCTAAGGTTTTTGTGATGATGGACTACAATCTCCGTGGTAGCAAAAGGTTCGGGAAATGCTTCTCGGTCAAATAAAGACCGTAACTGATTGTTGTGTGTCGATGAGTTGTTAAAATGGGCGAACAAAAGTTGACATACACATCTTCAAAGGGCGAGATATCATCAGTCCCAATGGTCACAGGCGAATTCGACACAGATGAAGATGAAGAACACACAATCTCGAGGCATTTCTGCCACCGTTTGTAGATATTTTAGATGCCCCTATACACTATCGATTTGCCACCAGTCCCTTCTCGTCCTTGTAACATTTCACGAAGAGCGCGTGAAAGACGAAAGGTGCATGCGCACACACTAGAGACATCGATGGCGTTGGCTGGAGAGCTTTCCATGGAATAGCATAACGCTTTCACTCGAAAGCATTTCACAGCCACTTGCTCTTCGCATATTGACTAATTGGCACACCATGGTAAGGGATCGTGACAACTTAAGTTTGTGCGGGCTTGAAAGTATCTGCGATTAGTGGCTTACCAACGAGCATTGGGACATGTAGAACATCGGTACAAGTATTGGGTTCTGTTCGGACTCGTGTAACCCGCCGGAGATCATATTGGAAGAAGACGACGTGGCCTGGTGGTAAGTAACGTGCCGCCTCATTAGTCTTGATGTGAGCTAGAACTTCCTGCTCCTGCTTCATCGACCGAATCGTCTCGATCATCGTCGTCAAGCGGTACGTCAACCACACGCTCGCCAGCCTTCTCTAGGGTTCGACGACTCCATGCTCGAACACCTTTATAGACACCCTAGGATCCATCATAAACAACGGCCCTCTTCGAAAAGGTGTCAGGCTTACCCATAAGAAAGTAGCGATACCAATCAAGACGACAAGCCAACTGATGCTTGCAAGTCTGTCTCTCCCACTCCCTCCAGTGCGTCCACTTCCGGCCATGATGCCAGAGCTACGCAGGTTCCACCATTGCCAAGGGGATAGAGCAAGTATGACCTTGATGAAGCTTAGCAGGCCCAGCGATGCTAGACCTTTCACGAAGTGCTCAGTCCATGAAGCCTCGTCATCAGTTGGTAGGAGCGTTTCAGCTTTTGGTCCCAGCTTCGACAAAGACGCCGACGATATTGTGGTATAAGGATCAAGGTAAAGGTTGATAATGGGATCGGCAACGAAGCCCAAGAGGAACATCGCCAAAAACAGAATCGAGAAAGTAAGCGTGACTTGGGTCAGTTGGCTACTGACCCAGCGCGCCCATTTCATCCTCTCCAATCTGTATCTGAAACCACAAGTTGGGCATTGCCAATAATTTCTCTTGCCATAGGCCGGATCCGCATGTCGCCACGCTTGCAGACATCCTTCATGTACATATCTCGAAGACCCCTTACACTTACACGGACGGATGAGTCTTCCAGAGTCAGGTTCTGCAGAAATATATGTCACTGAGGGACTTGACTGAAGCATGTCGGGAAGGCTGGTAGACGGCGGATGATAGGTGGGGAGGACAGTTTCCAAACAGATGCGGCAGGTTCTTGGAGGCCAGTGCTTTGCCGCTTGCGGTTGCTGTTGCTGTTGCTGTTGCTCAGGCTTTGCACCATGGCTTTCCCCAAAGCCTCCTGGGATGTTCGTCGCTCCTGTCGTATTGTCCGACTGTGTTGATGGCGCTGGTACATCTTCTGGCCAGTGCCATCCGGGGTGTGGGTTGAAAGCCGTAGAGGACATTTGGGTGGATAAAGTTAAAATGAGTGGTATAGGTATCTTGACAAACACTGTGGGACTAGAACTAGCCAGAGTGAAGTTCAGAGAAGCTGAAGGCGCACTGAGATGGTGAAGACATTCCAACCTTACTTTCTGGGTGCTCTGTAAGGTACGTTGTCATCCAAGCGCTCTAACAATGCCAAGTCAAGCGAGCCTGACACCGCCAAGTCTCAATGTGCCCCCGATAACATTACATGAATTCATACGCAACTGTTCACACAGATGCCAGATCAAAAGGTGCTCTCTACACGACCGCCAGGTTTATAGACTCAACACTACGTTTTGTATGTTACTGCAGTTAGATTTGGCGTTGTGGAAATGTTCTGAATCGCTTACGTAATGCAACTATTTCGCGTACCTTAGGTACCAAGTACCTTTACTCGCAACGCGAAGCTGCACGGTAGCCTTCCCTAAAGGTGGATATTACTTCCCTTACGGTATACAAGCTCAAGCTCAAAACTCCACCACACCTCCCATTTACCTCCGAAACGATAACGTCAACCTGTCGAACAGATATCTCACCATAGGAACCTGACTCGACCTTGCGGGCATTACTACTTCAAGATGGCGGATCGGTATTCCTTTTCTTTGACGACCTTCTCACCCAGGTATGTCTGCTCATGTTGTATTATTACTCGGGACTGACTTGGATCGCAGTGGAAAGCTTGTACAAATAGGTCAGTCAGTGCCTGAGCCTCCTGCATCAGACGCGGAAGGGAATTGAATGGTAGCGGAGCTGATCAACGGTCCTGCAGAATATGCGCTTAACGCTGTGAACCAAGGCGTGACATCGTTGGGAATCAAAGGTACCGTCAAGAAGGCCTGCATCACCTATAAGGGAGGGATAGACCGCTAACGGCTTGTCTAGCCACGAATGGCATTGTCCTCGCCACTGAGAAGAAATCATCGTCGCCTCTTATAGATCCTCCTTCGCTCTCAAAAGTCAGCCTGATCACGCCGAACATTGGTATGGTCTACTCTGGGATGGGTCCAGATTATCGTATTCTTGTCGATAAAGCTCGGAAAGTGTCTCATACCGGTTACAAGCGCATCTACAACGAATACCCGCCAACACGGATATTAGTTCAAGACGTTGCTCGAGTAATGCAAGAGGCAACACAATCTGGCGGTGTGCGGCCATATGGAGTCAGTTTACTCATTGCAGGATGGGACGATGGGATAGAGCCCGAGACCGAAGAGGCCGCAAAGGATGGTGGAGAGACCGAGGCGGAGCGGAAGAAAGCATCAGGGAAAACGGGTGGTATCTTCAAAGGTGGGCCAAGCTTGTATCAGGTAGATCCCAGCGGAAGTTACTTTCCATGGAAGGCCACGGCAATAGGGAAGAGTGCAACCAGCGCCAAGACGTTCCTTGAGAAGAGATACACGGAGGGGTTGGAGCTGGAAGATGCAGTGCATATCGCACTGTTGACCCTCAAAGAGACGATCGAGGGTGAGATGAATGGGGAGACTGTCGAGATTGGTGAGTTCCATGAGTTCAGTCACCAGAAGCAACGATTAACATGATGGCATGGAGGCATCGTTGGACCACCCGCAAACCACCTGTTAGGGTACGAAGGTGTAGAGGGAGCACAAGGTCCAAGGTTTCGAAAGCTGAGCAAAGAGGAGATTGAAGACTACCTCACTAACCTGTAGGGGTTGCAGGATGCGGCGTGTTTAGTCATATTAGATAGTAATGGTCTTTTAGCGGGGAGCATATCCACATTCAAGGTCGAAATGTCTGCAGTCTAGATGGTTTACACTGTAACTGGAGAATACTTTGCCGTTGGCATCCAAGATGAAACAGTGGTCTAGAGAACTGTGAATCAGTCTGTAGAAAGTTGTTCCTATTTGTTTACTCTATGTAGAGTATATAGGAAATGATGACTAAGACATAAATAGAGACACTTAGTAAGAGATGAATAAGCAATAATATCACATTCTTTTCTACTGCATAGTCACAACAGTCTGCTGATGTGAATGCAGAGATTTGCTTAACATTTTATAAAATTTCTGTCTGCAATTCACATTCACATTGTTTTACCTCACTTCACATTGCTATTGCCATTCAAAAGTGACTAGAAGTGCAGATCATTGTCATTATAATGATGAAATGAATTATTCACTGTTTATATTGTCTATCTATATCATTAATTACAATTTCTTAAAAAAAATTCTCTTTTTCTTTCTTTAATTTTTGATCACACTTCAACTTTTAATCACTACTTTATTAACTTATCAATTTTTTTATTCACTCTATCATCATATAAACTTTCATAATATGTTTACAGTATATTATTAATGTTTTATAAATCATTTATTAAGATTTATATTTCACATTGTGTTGCTGTTACTTCATTGTTAAATGTAAATGACAATAACTTAAATTAAAAGAAATTTACTTTTAATTGTATTTACAAAATTACTGATTATTTCTATTTTAAAAAAAGCTTGCAAAACTCTTTTCTTAATATGTTGTTGTCTTGATTTTGATTTAAAAATTAACAATATATATTGAAAGAATAATGAGTACTTGTGCTATCTATTTATCTAGTGAATTTAATGTATTAACATTGACTACTATTAACTTAAATGTAATTAAATTAATAGCAGAAGCTCTGTTATCTAAGATAGAAAAAGACTCTGTTAACTTTTTATATTAAGATTAAAGAAGTCAAGAAAGCAAATAAAGCACTGTATTTCTTAATATTTTTACTTAATGCATTCATATCTATTGACTCTCATTGTTGTTAAGTCTTAACTAATACACAAAGTATTTAAATATCTGTCTTAATAAAAGCTTAATTAATTCATCAGCTATCATATCTTAACTAAATACAAAGTTCATTTAACTTTAATTTCTCTTGTGCAGATCTTGAATATAATAACAAATAATGTTGATGTACTTTAATTATTTATATACATAAGCATTCTTAATCAGTGTCAAGACAGTCTAATTATTTCTTTTAAGTTAAAGAAATGTATTTTCTTTATAAATCTCATTTTTCTGAATGCTTACACAATGTAAATTAACTTAAAAATACTTATCTAATCTTATGTTTCTTAGCATCTGAATGAGTCAGACTTCAGTCTTTATACATATTAATATAGTTATATATTTAATCTTAATGATCAATGTTGTCACTAACTTCTATTTCTGACTAATTTATAATGTAGATTCTTTTTTAAGCAGATAAACATAATTTAAAATAGATTTTCTGTTTAATTTGTTTAATACATAGTCAAAGTCAGAGTATTTAAGCAGATCTTGACTTTTACTGAGCTCATATATAATTTTAAGATTAATAATTAATTATATATATTATAGTAACTTCTTAAGCATATACTTATAATGTTCTACAGAATCACTAAGATACTGATTTAGTCATTTTAAAATAAAAAAGATGTTTAAATATATATAAATTGCAATATACATAAGATTTTTAATGATCTGCTAATATTTTCTTTGATTTATGTGCTGATCATTAAAATCAGCTAAGTAAAGAGAGTCATATTTATTCAGTAAAATCTTAATATATTAATGCTTATCATTTTACATATAAAGATCTCTGAGCATCTTATCAACATAATATATTTAATTTATGTACAATGTTCTTTTCTTACAGTCATAAATTATTTAAATGTTAAGAATTTTCTGTATCTCTCTCAAGTTCTTAATCTTAAATAAGCTCTTAAGAAACTTTTTGAATTAAAGAATATTTAAAAGATTTAATGAGATTATAATAATATTATTTACATAAAGAAGTAGCATAATGCTCTTGATAGTATAAATTAGAAGATATGAGTTTACATTGCTTTAATGAAAATTTAATTAAAGAAGCTTAATAATACATCATTTATATTAATCTTTGATAGCTTACTTCAGATCATATAAACTGTGCAGAATGCATAGTGTATAGTTAGAAATAGTTATAACTTTAAAAAATGATGTTATGTAGATTGTTTTTTTCAGAAATGATTCAATAAAAATATTATTAATATTTATTTAATGACACTTTAAATCTTTAAGTGCAACTAAAGTCAGAAAGACACAGAGAGTATTAAATTTCATAGTTGATGCAAAGATATCTTTATAATTGATGTTATACATCTATAAGAACTTTTTTGTCACTACTTTTATCTTTAATTTGTTAAGAAAATCATCAGTGTACAGCTTAAATTTAAATACTTACTTATTAATTATAATATTGATCTCTCTTAACAAAACAGTCTCTTCTTAAATATTATTCACTGTAAATGTTATTAGCTCTACATTAATGATGTTCTTTTACATCTTTTCTTAAATTGAGTCTCTCACTGCTTCAGTATATATTAAAGAAGTTAAGATATCAGTTTTTATTGAGTACTCATTACTTTCATCATTAATTGTAAATGCAGTCAATGTCAACATAACTTTTAAGATCTTTATTATAAGTTCATTAAAATCAGTATCATTGTTTTTTCATCTTTTCTTTAATATCTCAATGCACAGAAATGTCTTGACTTTCTTAATTAAGACATTTACATTTAAATGATTAATTTTGTTAACAGAAATCTCAACATAAAAGAAGAGCTTTAATGCATTATGATTAAAGTTAATTGCAATTAACTTTAATAATGAATTGTCTGTGATCTCTTTCTCTGACAACATGACAACAAAATGAGAACTTATAAGTCTAAATTTATAAGTTTGCATATTAGATTTCAGAAACTGTTTTAATGAAGCAGCTGCAGTTTCTGTTTAATGTAATCATTCAACAAACTTTCATTTTAAAAGAACATTCAGTGTCTATTTATAAAGTTTTATATTAATGCTGTCTTCTTTCTCATTTTCAGCAAACTTGACAGCATAATTCTTAATGATTTACTTAAGATCTAATGCTCAAAGCAGATACTGCTTTGTGATTTTCTCACTATAACTTATGAATACTCTTATTCATTCTCAATTCATGAGTTTATTCTGTCTGCTCTCAGACAGAGATTTTAAGTCAACATAGAAGTAGCATTTGCATTCTTGTATATATACATAATTAATGAATGATTTCATCTCAGTGAAAGCTTTCTTTAAAGTAACTTATTTGTCATTGATTAAGAAATCAGTTGCTGTGCAGTTATAAAGATAAATATCAATTCATACAGTCTTTACTTAGAACTCTATTGAGAATTTAATCTTTTTAATTATTATATATACTGAGTTCTCAATGATTCTAATTGCTCTCTCAGTTACATCATTTTAAATCAATATATAAAGCACTGTATACTGTAATACAATGCTGAAAGATATACATCATTTATTAAGAATAGATCTTAGCTTTGTTGCATTGTTACTTTATACAGCAAGAATCTTTACATTAAACTGAAGTTCAATCTTTAATTATCATTTCTGTAGTTTTTGCAGAGCATTGTCTCATCACTTTAGTGATATTGTTTATATTTTTTATAAGTGATTATCTATAATTTTCAGAAAATATTGATAGTCAGTAAATGACAAAAACAGAGATTTATGTATGTTGATGAAGATTAAAGCAAGAATGTTGACTTTTTTTTTTATTTATGTTGTGTTTTCACTAATTTACAAACTTAGTTAGAGTATAGATCTCATATACATTAATATTGTTCTTAATAATAAGAATTGACTTGCTTAAAGTGATGATCTTATAAAGATTATGAAGCTTAGTTGTGCTAAGATGAATAAATTAATAATGTTAAAATCTATATATCTTGATCTTGTCATTATGTAACATAACTGTATCATCATTCATTTACACATTCTTGCTGAGTGTATCTATAATAAACTTAAAGATCTGAATCTGCAAATTTTTGTATACTTTTAAAAGAGTGATCTTTGACTTATTTTGTATATGCATAACAAAGAGTAAAGTGAATTCATTAAAATCATTTAAAATATACTTAATTATATAGACTTCTTCTTTCTTAAATACTTTTAATATGAGCTTTTTGCTCTTATTTTGCATATAAAAATTCTTATAATCAAAATATTTAAATAGTTTCTTCTTACACATTTTCTTTTCTGACAGAAGATTAACTTTAAGCTTTAAAACATAAAATATTAAACTTAAAAAAACTGAATTCTCATTCTTATTTTGCATAGTGACTGTGTCATAATAATTGATATATAATCTTTTCTTTTCAACTTTGATGATACATTATCACATGCACATCAGAGAGTCACTGAAAAGCTGAAATTTATTAATTATATAAGATGAGACATCAGAGTCTGCAACTCAGTCTGATTAAAAAATCTTATTAATGATGTTTTTAAAGATAATAATGATCTTTTCATTAAACTTATCTGCAGCTTCAGACTTCTGTGTGCTGAATTTCTTTTTAGAAACAATTTTTACATTATATATTTAATTTTTTCTTTTATTTCTATGCAAATTAACTGCAATCAACTTAATCTGCTTCTTAACTGTCTTGATTAACTTTGCTGACTATGTAATCTTATAAATTACAGAGATATACTTACAGTTCTGTTTGCAGTAAATATTATTATAAAGATAGCAGATTAAAATTTTACATAATGATAAATAATTACTATTTAAGCTTAAGTATCTTCTGTGACTCTGTTATGAGATTTAACATTTTTAATGACTTTTATTTTATTTTTACTATTCAGCTCATAAAGCATTATTAAATATCTTTAATTATATCTTCTTCTTCTAAAGTTTCTGCAGACTCATCTTAATGTTAAATGCATTCTGAGCATCAATAACATTATAGATGACAGTATACTTCATTAATAATGCTTAAAATAGTGTTTAAAATCACTACTTAAGTATAATAAAGTTCTTAAGTTTTAACTGTATTGCAGTGATCTTTCTGTCAAGATTATTAAGTTAAGTTTATGTCTTATTGACAGTTATGTTTAATGATATCTTATATTTAACAAACTTCATCAAATATTATTTCTCAATTATCTGCAGTTTCTTCTTGTACTTTAAGAAAAGAACATTTTAAGCTTTTTTTGCTGTAATTTTATTTATAAAATAGTTCTTATCATCAATGCTGATGCAGACTGTAATTCAGAACAGAGCTTTGCTGTTAATTTGTTAATTTTTAAAGTTAAGATTGCTTAATGAAAAGAAAGAGAAAATGTTGTTGATGAGTATATTATTTATAAAGATTTAAATAAAAGTCTTTATTATATATTAAAGATTCTTATTAATCAATTATCTTTTTATATGAACAAATCATTTCTCACAGTTCTCTCAAGTAAAAACAGAGATTGAATGTTACTTTATAAAGAATGATGAGTTGTGCTCTTAATTTATAGTGATGATTGACATATAGTATAAGAATTGAAGATAAAAGAATGTGTTGTAAAAATAAATGTAATAATAAAAGAAATATGTGTATGTATTGTCTGCTCATGACAATGTAGAGAATACTTATTTATCAATGTTTAATTTATATTAAGCTGTCAAATTGTTGTGCTCATTGTGTCTATCTTATTTTGCTTTAATAAGCAACATATTAAGAGCTGTCTACTTATTTTGCTTCAATAAGCAGTGTATTAAGAGCTGTTTACTTGTTTTGCTTTAATGAGCAGCATATTAAGAATTATGTATACTAAATTAGTCTACACTTTCTTTAAGAAGTCTTTTGCTAACTTAAGCTCATAATTTATTGAAAGAATAATAAGTACTTGTGTTATCTGTCTATTTAGTGAATTTAATGCATCAATGTTGACTGCAATTAACTTAAATGTAATTAAATTGATGACAGAAACTCTATTATCTAAGATAAAAGAAGATTCTGTCAGTCTTTTACATTAAGATTAAAGAAGTCAAGAAAGTAAATAGAACACTGCACTTCTCAACAGTTTTAAATGCTGTAGATAAATTAAAGATGACTGTTGAAATTCTTTATTATTAAGTTAAAAAACTTAACATCAGTGTATTTGTTACTTTATTTGCATTATTACTTCATCTACATCAATTATGTTTTCACTCACTGTTGCATCATTACAGTGAACAGTAGTTTTGCTTTAAATATGATTTATACTCAGTTTATAGCTTTTTTTTTTAATAAATAAATAGTTAATAAAATTGCTTTACCTCTAATACTATTATCTTTTAGTCTATAAGAATCTTTTTTTAAATCTTTTATATAGATTATATAAGCTTATGTTTCTTTTACAGATCATTATCAAATCACTATTAATCATTATTAAAGTTAAAACTTTTTGATCTTTCTTTTTAGCTTTATTACTTATTTACTTCAACTTCAACTCATTATATTGTTATTGTAAATCTTTATTAAATTATTTTTAATCATTTAGTTTTTTCTCAATACTGTATAATATCAAGACTTTCACTTTCTTTTAATTACATCTCTCTTCTATTATAAATATTAAAGTTAAATCATCAACATTTCTTTAATTTTCAATAATTTTCTGTAATGTATTTATTACATCATTCACTTCAGTCAAGATCAATTCAGAAGAAGCAACACTTCAATGTACTTTTAATATGTTTTATAATGAAAGTATAGATAAATTTACTCATTCATAATATTTTTATATTTTATAAATTGTCTTTTAAAAGAGATCTTCTCTCTTCTTTATTAAAAGCTTATATAATTCTTTCTTTTATCTATGATCTCATTTAATCTAAGATATAATTAAGAGTTCTTTATAGAAAGATAATAATGACTTTTTCTGTTTAAAAATCTCATTAACTTTAAAATTTAATTACTATACAGATAGTTTAGTTCATTTTAGACTACTTTGCAGCTCTGAATTAACTTAAAATTCATTAATATTAAAGATATGTGCTTTCACAAATTAATTATTATGAATTAAATTTTATAAAACACATTCTGTGAGTATTTTTAATGCATAAATCTTTAATAAATAAGTTTTCAATATTTTATAAGACTTAAATCATTTAGCTTTAAACTTTTAAGACTCTTCATTTTATATAAATACTCAGTCTTCTTTCTTTATAATGCTTAACTGCACTGTTTCATTACAAATTATTTTTGATTCAATAATCTTTTATAAAAA
>JAABUJ010001878.1_pt1 | contig 28510 bp, 28 predicted proteins | sample 5559131 | NCBI WGS metagenome assembly JAABUJ01 (sample SAMN10711875, study PRJNA513366) | rock metagenome | isolation source: Antarctica rocks | place: Antarctica: Victoria Land, Mt New Zealand nord | collected 2016-01-07
TTTAAATCTTATCTTTACAAATTAAATATATCTACTCACTGACAAAGCTCTGCTATTCAGGCTGTACAAGAGACTATGAAGACATTCTTGATAGAATATCTTGAGAATAATACTTTACATATTAATGTTGAGATTAACTATTAATAGATATTTAGACATCAATTTGTATGCAATTTACACAAAACACATAATTATTTAAACAAAGAACATAGAGTTAATCTGTCACTTTTATTATAAATTGACATTGTTTAAGTTCTTCTCAGATCTCTGAAGATAATATTACAGTTGTAGTCTGTAAATTACAATGCATGTAGCTTAACTCATTATGATAAAATTACACTTGTTCTTAATCTGTTATAAATACATGTTAAAAATATGACTGTAACATGATTGTGATGTTGTCTAAATTTATATGGTAAACTTATGCTACATACTAACTCAATAGAACATAGAATTGAGATCAGTGTAATTCATTATGATTAGTCTCATTCACATGTGAGTATCTGCACAGATTATAGATAGAGTTGATCTGTGCATAAACTCAACCTGATCTGACCTGAATTCTAGTGCAGGTTCAGGTCAAGTGCACTTTTTTTCAACTCAACCTGACTCTACACCCAGCCTAATCTTGACTTAAAGCTATTGAATTTGAATGATTTTTGTTGCTTTTTTGTACAACTCAATAAAAATTTCATTGTTTATGCAATTGCACTTATTAGGCTCATAATCTGATAAATAATTGTGACTAAAGTGAGTATCTAAGCATATAGTAGTGAATGTACACAACACAAATATGTGCAATGCAAACTCTGCAAGCTATAGAGAATACACTAGTTTGTATGAAAGAGATTTAGTGTGTCTTATCTAAGTGATCTTACTAAGTTGCTCTCTATGCCCTGAGTACTTGAGTCTAGGTGCTATATCTAACAGTACTTGCTTATGCGCCATTGTGAAAACCATTCTTCTTCCAAATCTGCTCAGCACAGACCCAGATAAGACATGTATGTTCAGCTCTCAATATTCCAGTTACTCTCCCTTTGCAATACGACTGACAGCAAGTTACTTCGGTAGGGATTGTGGCTCAACTTTGTCTATGGGCCCCGTACGTTCTTTCCCAACACTTCGACATCAGCATACTGACTTGACTTCTCTAGATTGGAACTCTGTGTTGGCATGATCTGCGGCTCGATTCCTGTATTGCGACCCCTTTTTACATGCCCCCTTAAAACTCAAGTTCAGCCCGATATACCATACAGACCCCCTCCATACATCCATGGACTTCCGAACGCTCCATCTGGGGTTTTCACCTCGACCTTCTCTGCTGGCAAAGCCAAGCACAAAACTGTTACAAGGTCCACATCCAAGGAAGGAATTATGGGCAACAATGACCTTGGTCATATCCGGAGAACTTTAGACGTCGAAATTACTAATGAGGCAGTTGGGAGCACCAACGGTGGTAGAGTCATACATGATTCAAGTTGGACTGCTGTGTAACATCAATTGCCCATTTGTTTACTTAGGCCATTATGTCGTTGACAGTATCTAATTGATTGCAAACAAAGATATTTAGTTCAGATCCTGTTCTCGTTTACTCGTACTGTTGAGCATAGAAAAACGTATGATTGGCTGTGACTGCAATGCACTGGTGTGCCGAGAAAACACATGGTATTGATCAAGGAATGCAAGTCCAACCGTCTACTCGCGATACACGTGTTGCTTCGTTGATGAATTATGTTCAGGAGATGCTCCCAGGCTCTGAAAGTGTAAAGCATCCGACAAGCTTCTCATCGGTCTTACATATTGGCGCACAATCCTATTATGCTCGGCACTCTACCATTCTCCAGCTTGGAGCTTGTGCGACGAATAGACACGTAGGAAGCTCCAGCGCCCCCGCAGCTCGAGGACAATCTGACACCCTTGATAGATGGCCGTATTACGTTCAGGAACCTAAACGCTACAAGGAAGTCATGGGGCAGTTCCTATTATTTCAAGGTCGAAGGCTACGAGGCACCCTTGGGGTATCTTCATGCTTCTTTCGTAGAGGCAATGACATGGCTATCATCGTACTGGAAGCTCGACTACCAAAGGCGCTTCCTGACCTTAACAGGCCTCGAAGACTCTATGGAGCGGACTGAAGCAATCATGGAGACTCTGGACCTGGCCTATGAGAAAGGTAGAATTTATGGCTTGTGGACAGAGACCGGAGAGGAACTTCAGTCATGATGAGATAGCGGCGGCGACCGCTGAAGAACGCTCAGGCTCTGTATGGCTCATAGACACTGACTAAGGAGCGGACCTCTGTCGTGATTCAATGGTGGCAATGACCGCCGGGCCATGTTTGGAGACCACCTCTATCTCAACTGGATGTTGGGGCACCTCCGGACGAGGGGCTTCGACCGGTGGCTAAGTGCTACTCGCCGGCGACAACAATGCAAAGAGCTGTATAAAGGCACAGGCCCTATGGCGCTGAGTGTGTTTCATGATCCCACCCATCAGCACACAGGACTCTCTGAATCTTCCTCGCCACCCTGACACGGCTCAACCAAGACTCTTCTCGTTCAAACTTGACCCTTTTCTCATATCAAGCCAAGGGTCCGACGTACGTCAACATCTGTTTTAGAAAGGAACCCCTTCCATCATCTAACGATGCCTTCCGACAGTGATACCAAACTCTTAGAGAGTCGGCCGCTTAAAATGTTGTACGGTGGCCTTCATCATCCGAGTCAATGATGCCAATCTTCCTTGTACTCTCGAGTGGCTTGACGATCAAGTGTATGATACACCTAACACAGATTCCATTAGTCCTCCGCAGTGGTAAGTGCTACATACCGACAAGTATATGACCAACCATTCATAACGCAAGCCAACTTCCACCGGTAGTGAGCTATTGCTCTACATCCATGGCACTGCGCAGAAGAAAGACAGATAAGTGCGATATATGTGACTTAGTCTCTGAAGAAGAATAAATAGTTTCTGATAGATGTGACTACAAATTGTGAAAGAAGGATAGATGGTACGCAGTATATGTGACTTTGAAAGATAGATAGCATGATGCTTATGTGAGAAAGACATACGACTCGAAGCAACATCGAAACTCATGGACTGTGAACTTGACCTGGAGTATTCCTTGCATTGACTACTAGACATGAAGGAACAATGAATCCTAACGACAAGCCGACACGAAACACAAGTATAACGACTCCAACAAACCCTCTACTCTACCACCAACCCTCTTCACGTAAGCTTCTGCTTGATGAAGAAAGCGCGCAGATGCGACAACTGCCACGCGCACGTAACACCGAGCACAACCAGCTGCACGATCGTCCACCGCACCACCCTCGAATTCGTCGTCTCCGACTGATCCCTAAACTCCGCCTCTCGCTCCTACTCCCCCAAAACACACACGCACATCAGCAACCCACCCCCCAGGTCAAAGACCGCCCACCCCACATCTCAAAAACTCACCCTCTGAAAAACCTGCTCCCGTCGAATATCCTGCAGTCGCGCATTAAGGTCCTTGACCTTCTGCACGATATCCTGAATCTTGCCCTTATCCGTACTCTCAATCGCGCTCGTCTCCCCGATCGCGAGGTCGAGATTCAGCCGGACGCCGCCGACCGGGTAGCCGCTGTTCAGCCAGCCGCCCGTGGCGGTGGCCGACGAGGCGGTGAAGCAGATCTTGTGGTCGCCGGAGTCGGCGGCGCTGAAGGTGAAGCGGCCGGCGCTGGAGCCGCGTTGCGAAACGACGCGGTGGTCGTTGTCGAAGGTCTCGTCGACGGTGATGGCGATGCCGAGGTCGGGGTTCGGGCTGAAGGCGTTGGTGGCGGCGTCGTATTGGTCGGCTTTGTAGTGGCCTGCGGGCGACGGGTTAGCGGGGGATGAGGGTCTGATGGGGGTTGGGATGGGGAGAGGGGGAGACGGACCGACGACGAGGGTGTCTTTGGGGAGTTCTTCGTAGAAGCATTTCGGGGTGGTGCCGTCGATGTAGAAGTAGAGGGAGTGTACGGGGAGAGCGAAGAGTATGATGGTGAGGAGGTTGAGTGCTGAACGCCATCGTGGCGGTTGTATCGTTGATCGTGCCATTGTTGTGGTGATTGAAGTACTGTAGTGGCTTAGGCAGGGCAATCTGGCATTTCTGGTCTCCTTTCGGTTGATGTGCGGACAGGGATGATGCTCTAGCTGCATAGGTATGTATGGATGTCTCCGTCAACACCAAAGCTTTATAAGTTATAGCAAGGACTCTACTGTATCGCCTTGAGGGCCTGAATGTAAGGCAATCACCGGTAGATATTCGGAGCTTTCGAAAGCTCATAAAACTTACAGAGGAAAACATTCTGCACTTCGAGAAACCTCATCCAGCATACGTAAACTCGTCAGCTCAGGCATTCGTTAGAACTAGTGACTGCGCTACCGTTTATCACGGCTTCCTTCATTTTTTCAAAACGTATCCAGTGGAACAGCAAGGTGTAGGTCAAAGCAGACATCAAGATGACATCCGCCGACGTCCGCGACATGCTGGATCTGCCCAGCGACGGGCATCCCAGACCAGCCAAAAAGCAGAAGACCGTAGAAAAGCGGCCAGGTTCGTTCCCAAATCCTCTATCAAGGTTCAGTCAAGTCTAACAGAGACTACAGAGGGAATCACGCGCGAGCTATTCGCTTTACTCGGCGAACGAGCACCTCCTGTGGCGATCACAGATCACGTCAAATACAAGGAGAGACCGAAGTGGTCGCACAAGGTCCAGCCATGGTGCGTATTCGGTGAGACCGCTGTGGTTGGGGGTAAGGGCCTGATTTAGTCACAGGGAGATTACACCTTTCACCAACCCTGCGCGCGAAGATGGTCTGGTCCTTCGCCACTGGCGGCGGAAGCGTGACCCCAGTGCAGCAGCTCATCTCATCACGCCGACAGATGGAATCGAGACAGAGCCAGTGACAGCCGACAACCAGGCCTCCCAGACGGAATCCGACTACTACTTTGCCAAGTTCAACGTCAAAGTCAAGGGACCGCAGTACGATGACAGCCAGTACGACAAACATCTCCACAGCCCAGACTGGAGTCGAGAAGAAACGGACTATCTCGTCAACCTCGCACTAGACTACGATCTCCGATGGGTCGTCATCGCAGATCGATACGCGTACCAGCCCACCACTACCAAAAGCGAGCCCGAACCGAGCACGGCATTAGTAGCCACTCCGACAAAGCGGACGATGGAAGACATGAAAGCGCGCTACTACGACGTGGCCGCGAAGATCATGGCCCTCAACCGCCCCGTATCCAGCATGTCAGCCGCGGAATTCGACCTGCATGAGAAGATGACGAAATTCAACCCGCAGCAGGAAACGACCCGGAAACAGCTCGCCGACGCCCTCCTGTCGCGCTCGCTCGACGAGATCAAGGAAGAAGAGATCCTCCTCGGCGAGCTGAAGCGCATCGTCAGCAACGAGGAGAAATTCCTCCAAGAGCGCCGCGAGCTCTACGACCGCCTCGAGGCCGGCCCCTCCACCACCACCTCCTTCACCACCTACCAGTCCAGCAACGAGCTCGGCGAGCTCATGAAATCCCTCCTCAACGCCGACAAGAGCAAGAAGCGCCGCCTGCTCCTCGGGCCCGGCGACAACCCCGCCTCCTCGCCCGCCATCGGCTCCTCCTCCGGCGGCCAGACCTTCGCCGGCCAGCGCGACGGCTCCCACCGCGACTCCATCGGCGGCGGCGGCTCCAGCTCCACTGCCGCCGCCGGGCTGAAAAAGGGCTCCGTCTCCGGCAACGCCAACGCCACCTCGACGGCACGCGCCCTCGGCCCCAAGGACGAAGCGCGGTACGGCATCAGCCACCACGAGCGGCTGACGTCCGGGGTGCAGTTTCGGCACGACCGCGTGGTCAAGCTCGGGCAGGCCAAGTCCAACGTGCAGGCGAGCAAGATCGGGGCCGCACTGACGGAGCTGGCCATCCCGCCGCGGCTGGTGATGCCGACGGCGCGGGTGTGCGCCGAGTACGAGCGGCTGATTGCGAGTATCCATACGCTGCTTGATGTGCGGAAGGTGAGTGAGAAGGTGGAGGGGGAGATTCGGGTTTGTGAGGCGCAGAGGGAGGAGAGGGAGCGGAAGGAGCAGGTGGAGAGGGGGGAGGTGCCGAGGACGCCGGAGGCTGAGGCGGAGGGGGTGCCGAAGGTGGAGGATGTTGAGGAGGAGGAGGAGGAGGAGGAGGAGGAGGAGCAGGAGGAGGAAGCGCCTGAGCCGAAACGGGAAGATGAGGATGAGGATGAGGACGAGGACGAGGATAAGGACGAACAGGAGCAGGAGCAAGCGGATGGGGACGAGGAAGAGGGTGAGGGAGAGGAAGCGGACAAGGAGGAAGAACGGGCCGACGAGGGAGACGCAGAAGAAGACGAGGACGCCGGTGCGAGCGGGCCGCCCAGTGCGCGAGCAATTACGGGAGCGGGAGCGCGAGCGGAAGGGCACAAGCGGAGTGCGAGCGTGATGAGCGCCGTCAGCGAGAAGAGCGCTAAGCGGCCGCGGAAGTGAGGTCACGTAGCTTTCGATTTCTCAACGCCTCTAACATAGAGTATACCTACCCTACCTACCTACCTACAAATTACCTACCAACCACAAGTACCACCCTCTCCTTCCTCCCCTTACTGTCTTTCTCACACCTGTCCAGCGCCTTCCCCGCGCACCTTCAGCATCGACGCCGACTCTTCCCCATAGTCAAGTCAAGGTCTGTTCACAGAAGACCGGTACTCATACGTTCTTCGTACATACACCGTCAGAAAAGCCAGCCGTGCACGGTCCCATCCTGTCCCGTACCAAACAAGGTATCCTTAGTTCTACTTGTTCGCCTCAAGTACGCTCCCGCTGCCCTGCCCTTCCCCTCTCAGAGCCACATCCACCGTACCCTTCCTCTCCTTTTCCGCTCCCTCCATCCATCCATCCACCCATCGATTCCTTGCCACCTGAAGACACCTGCTTGTGAATGATGATGATCGAGCCGAAACCCGGGCAGAACAGCATAGCAGGACAGCGAGGAGGGGAGGATGCCGGGGGTGTGATATCAAAACTTCCTATCTATATGGCTTTAGTACTTTAGGTGAATTGGTCGGCAAGTCATCTGAGGTCCTTTTGTGGTATGATTGGGTCAAGCGACTATGAAGTAAAGGGTTCTTGAGGTAGAATCACGAAGGGATGGCACGCGCTGAATTCCACTCCCCGGGAATATGTTGGTGGTGGTTGAAAGGTGACAGGACCCTAGATTACTTCATATACGGCGGCTGGTGACAGAGACTCGAGCGTGCTACGACATACAGATCACAGCACACGTCCCACAAACCAATCAACGTATTAAAAGCCCGCCCCGTTCGCTCTCCATTTTTGTTTTATACGACAGATCCCAGACAGACAGACAGACAGACAGACAGACAATGCACGACGCTAGTGAGAATGAATAGAAAAAGCGATCGAAAAAAGGGCAAATCATAAACTCGTCTCTTGCCTACGTAGGGCCCCCCCAAGAGCCAGGATATGCGTATGTGTACGAGTAACAGTTGTGGTGTGTAAAGTGTGTTCGTTCGTAGGACAAGAAGAGAAAGGGCGGAGGGTGGAAGTAGAATTGGGAAGGATGGGTTCCAAAAAGGCGTGGCTAGGCCCGGCTTTCCCGAAGGAGAAAGACGCTGAGAAGGTGGTGCCAAATTGAGGATGGGGTGTGTTGTCGACGAAGGGTGGGAGGATTAGACGGGTGACTACAGCCGTTTACCGTGAGGACGCCGTGGATGTCAAGAAGTAAAACGCGTGATCCTAGCGAGCGCTGCTTATGCAATGGTTTCGATAGTCGTCCTTTGTAGGCCGGCCGTGAAAGACAACGACGGAATGAGAAATCGTGCGCAAGTAATTGGAAAGGTTGTCGGGCGGTACATAGGCATCATTGTGATTCTGTCATCGGGATGATGCTCTTCCGCTCATCCTGCTAGGCGTTAGCACGAGACATCAATGGCCAACGTCTCCGATACGCACCCCAGTCGCTGAAGTGATTACCTACCGCAACATAGAACTTTCATGATCTTCTGGACAACCGTAGGCTTCGGTTCCGAAGCTTGCCTTGATGTCTGCATCGCCGGCTGTTGGGCTATAGCAGGATTGGCCTGGGTCATCCGTTGCGGAAGATTGGCAGTAGAGGTCTGGAATTGCGCCTGTGTCGAGGCCGTCGGGGTGCCGACGTCCGCTAAGCCCCCCGCCACTCCGCTCTGACGCTTTGGAGGCTGCACGCCGGAGGCGTTTGGCCGTTCGCGCGTTTTGCCCACTCCCGGTTTGGCGGGAGACGGGGGCGGGGGTTGCGCGGCGTTTAAACGGGTGTGAGTGAGTCCTGGTGTCGTCGGTCCTCGTTGGGTGTTGTCGCCTGCCAAGGCTCTTGCCGATGAGTTGGGTACTGCGTTCGCGGCGTGAAGGTGATGCTGTGACGGATGTTGCTTCATCGCTTCCCAGCCTTTACCGTTGTTGAGCTTCATCCAATCGTACTCTCCATCTTCCACTTCGCCAGTGCTCTTCAACGCTTGCGTGAAAAGATCCCGGAGATAGTCGTAGTCAGGGGTATCCTCGAATCCCAAGTTACGAACATAACTCAGGTATTTGTTGAACTCCTCTGCCATCATATCAGCATGACTCTGGATTGGCCCGGCGAACGACATACCTGGAAAACCATCACACAGGTCTTTGATCGCAGTGGTCTGTTTCTTCTCCCCAATTTTCTCGTACTTTTGTTTGTTCGTCGCAGCCTTCAGACCTTGCCATGGTAAACCCCCTCTCAGAAAGTACATGAAGACATGGCCCAAGGCCTCCAAGTCATCCCTACGTGACTGTTCCCTTCCCAAATGTGTATTGATACTCATGTATCGAGCCGTTCCCGATAGTGACTTTCGCTCTCGGTAAGGAATGTGCTGCTTGGTCTTTGGGTCTCGGTACTGCTTTGCCATTCCAAAATCTACCACATGTATCACATTCGCGGATTTCGAACCGGGTCTGCCAATAAGGAAGTTGTCCGGCTTAATGTCTCGGTATATTAAGTTCTTCTCATGTATAGTTTGCACACGTGAAAGCTGTAAGACATCAGTCAAAGACTAAGTCATATAAGGAAAACGACCGCACATACCATTTGCTTTGCCACCATTACCACCGTCTTTGTGGAGAACCGTCTGTTGCAGTGATCGAAAAGATCCTCAAGAGAAGGTCCGAGAAGGTCTATAACGAGTATATTGTGAAGGCCCTCTTGGCCAAAGTAGTAAACATTAGGGATGCCGGCTACGAGCTATCAGTACGGTCGACCCAGAAGGTCTGAAGCACTTACGGCATCCAACCAGAATCTTGTATGTTCGGTATTCATCCCGCAGTTGCGGTGCATCGCTCTTTCTCGGTTCCTGTACTTAAGTTAGCCTCCGCAAAGACAAGGCGAAGGGTCTTGGTAGACGGATTCAGGCACATACGAATTTGATGGCGACCTGTTGATTGTTCAGTAGATTCGTCCCTTCGAAGATCACCCCAAACGACCCTTCTCCGATCTTCTTCCCCACCCGATAGTGGACGCCCACGACGTTTGACGACGACGACGCCATTGGAGTCGTGAAGAGGTAATATTACTGAGGGAATATGACAGAGATTGGGCTTCCAGGAAGGCGTATCGAGTTTGATGCGAGATGAAGAGCGCGGTCGGAACCGGGGGAGATTCAGGAAAGATCGAGGAACGGTAAGGCTAGAATCAGAGTCAGAAACGGTCTGAACGTCTTGGTGTTACGGCGAACGCCCTCCAGACGCTTCAACTACGTCCCAGGAAGGCCGTAATAGAGAGGTCTTAGGGTTCCACTCTTGAAGCCTATAGTGGCTCGATATTCATACTCACAGAGGTGAAATCCCCTTGCCAAGGGATTACAGCGTTTGCCGCACAGCAGCCTCGACCACCAGCTACTCTCACACAGCTCTCGAGCACCGTTCGAGCATCGATGAAGGCCAGCAATACTCAATCCAGAGATTCCTAACTTGTTACCGTCGAAGGGTACGGAACTCGCAATCGATCAAAGGCCAAAGCTCGAACGAAATGCGGCTGGTGGAGAAGATGGTCAAGCGGTATCAGAGAAGGGACGGATGGGTGCTGCTCGCTAGGATTTGACTCATAGGATAGCGACCGGGGATGATTCTAGGAAGTCGGGGTGGCGCGACCGAGAAAGACTGTAATCAAGACGACGACGGCACTGAGGAGTATATAGCAAAAGCAGCACACATCGAAGTGTGTCTTGCGTTTGAGGTGAGGTTGACAGTAGTGTGATCAGATCCCTTAAGTTTTTGAGGAATGTCGTCTCGTCTGGTACGGGTAGTTACGGCGGGTAGGGGGTGACTTATGGCTACGGTCAGGGTTACCGTAGTACGGTGGTCAGGGTAAGGTACACATACATACACCAATAAGGTGCATTAGCGCAGGGCACCGGGCTGTCCGCAGCACCTGCGTAAGGTACTGGACATGGTCACACTAACGGCTGCCTTTCTGTCTCATATATGAATCGATTGCTGCATCTCTCACAGTATACCGTTACCGTCCTACTGCACAAACCAGTGACTGCCACCAGTGAGCCATATGGCCGACACATGCACCTAAACTTCTTCGAGTCTGGCACTGTATCTGATACACCGGGGAAAGCCTCGGGTCTGAACACAGGCGACCAATAAGAGCGGCTTTTCTTCCGTGGTGGTGGTGGTGAGAAGCTTTAGGTACTATACTTGTCGGTAGCCTCATGCAAGGTGGATTGTTCCTACGACAAACGCGGAGTAGACTACCTTACCTTACCGCACAGCCATCGAAGTCGAAAGAGATCCTGGGCTAGATGGTTGGTTCACTGCATGGCTGGGTCTGCTGTCGAGAATAATAGCTCTGAGAAGCATACCTTAGCCCCAACTAGGTAAGTTGGGAGTGAGTATCAAGTACGTAAGGAGTGCATCAACCCTCAACAAAGAGCCTCGACTCCAGCCCTACATACCCATAAAGATATTCGTCTCGAGATCGCTAACCCTCAGCGCCTGCTGCCCCAACCCCTCCAACTCCTCGTCCCTCTCCTTGAACCCTTTAACAATGATGTCATCCATCGCTTTCTCGCGCGCCGCCTCCTCGCTCGCCGCGTCGGCGTCGTTGCGCACGCTCTGCTTCGCCGCCGCCATGACGCCGGGGAACCACTGCTCCAGCCGGCCCCTGTCCACGTAGTACTGTAGGAGGTCGTCTTCCGTCCGCAGGTCGCGCGCCACCGGCTCGCGGTATTCCTCGGTCCCGTCACCGTACCGGGGTCGCAGCTCGTCGGCGGTGCAGCCAGCGCCTAGGACGTCGGAGGGGGTGAGGGGGTGGTCGGCGTCGGTTCCTTCCCAGAGACCTTGGTGGGCGGACAGTCAGTTTTGCGGAGTGGGTAGAGGGGCGGTTTCGGGGTGAGAGGCTGTTACCTATTTTGTGGCCTTCCTTGAAGGTCTTGAATAGTGCCGTGGCGCAGGTTTCGACCTCGACTTGGGTGTCGGCCTTGAGCTCCGTTTTGTTGATTGCTTCCCAGTCGTCTTTGATCATGCAGCGGCGCCAGATGATCTTTTTGAGGAGAGTGCTGAGCTCGGGATTGCGGGAGGCTAGGCCGCTAAGTTTCAGTGCCTGAAGAGCCATGATGTGCTCCTGGCCACCGAATTCTTCCTCGTCGTATGAGACCTCGTCCATCAGCGTCAGAACGTCGACGAGTTCCATGGGGTTGAGCACTTCGCGGTAGACGAGCTTAGTAAAGCCGTGTTCAAGTACGTTGCGTAATGCCGGCTTCCCTTCGACGAAATGCTTGGCAAACTCCGCCATGACAAGGTCGACTTCGGCCTTCTCATCGATCGCCGCCTGTATCGTTGGCTGAACATGGGCATATGATCGATCTTGAAGAGCGACGAGAGATAGTTCATGATCGATTCGAGGGATCTGGTCGCTTTCATCCCTCTGCTGGGCACGGTCGGCCTGCTCTGACACAGCCATCCCTGCCAGTTTGGCGAGCGACAGTGCAATTTTTTTATTCCAAAGGATCGTCTCATTGGTCAGAGCATGAGTGCGCAGAGTGCGAGCCGCTTCACCGTAATTCCTCTCGTTCACCACTTCGTTGATCCAGCTTATCTTCGCGTACGCCGGTTCGCTTCGCAGAAAACGCGTTAGGTATCCCTGGTCGTCAACACCATCATCCAAGAGGTCGGCTAAGAGACCTCTGGATATCTTCTTTGAGTACAATGCTCGAGCCCATCTGTCACCGTAGGTTTGAAAATATGAGCTTATACGCTCCTGGATGGCGTCCATGCGCCGTTCGAGCGCCGCTTCGTCTTCGTCACTTAACCCAGGTTGATGCGAACGGGTTGCAGTTTCGCCTAGGGCTTCCACGATCAGGTCAACTAATGACCCCATATCGCTGTACTTTTCAGCCAGAGCGATTCCTTCCTCGAGCAGACCAATCCCTGCAAGCTTGGTGATCTGGACCCTCCTGATGCCGATATGTGCCTGTCTCTGGTATTGGCCATCCGCTTTGTCCTGCTCATCATCCTGTGCTCTACACCACCTGGTTCTTTCAATGTATACTTGGCAGCATACGTACACTTGACGCGCATTCTCCCCAGCGACCTTCTTCAGCAGACTTGGGTCGGGATCCCCTTCAACGTGGGGTTTATCATAGTACTTGAAAGCCAATTCTCTTGCAAAATCAACAAGGTGTCTTGTGGTATGAAGGGTCCGTTTAGTGGAGGTCCAGAACTCTGGTAGTCCTTCAAACCCTTGTTTGAGGACACCACCGTCGAGCACCTCACTTCCCAGCCCGTACAAGCCTGCATTCTGTGCCCGAAACCTGAAAGCTGTCTCCAGTGCACCAAGAGAGATATCGTTGGCGTCGCTGACTAGTCTCATAAGACTGGCGTGGTCTTTGGCTCCATCTTGATAGAGTTCTTGGATTCCCGTGAAAGCCCATGGGACAAGGTACTCGATGCGCCAAATATCGTTGATAAACCAGTGCCTGACCGGATCTGACTCGCCCTGTTCGGGTTGATTTTCGTTTTTGTACTGCTCGTGGAGCATCTCCACAGCTTCGTAGAGAAGGCTGCTTTGGTCTTTATCCTTCTTTTTGAGAGATGCATCGTAGTTTGTCCATATTGCCCTTGCCGCAGCCAACTTTTCCGCATTCCACAACATCTTCCACTTGCCCAGCCTAGAAAGAGGAGGATAGTTCGCATTCGTATGTAAGATCAGATCCCTCAGAGCCGCCGCACGGAGCTTCAGCTGATGATCCAGAGAGGGTGTTATTGCCGGGATGAAGCTGGAAGAGGACCTCAAGATCTCGTCGCTGATTTCCAATGCGGCTTCCTCAGCTTCTTCTTGTGCGAAGGTAGTTGTTGATTTTCTCGTGAAGTCAATCAGATTCTGTGACATGCTCCCATAAAACACAGCCTGCTCGATTTTTGTCTTTGCTGTAACCGTGGCTTGATGGAAGACATCTGCTCCATCCTGTATAGGAAGAGCTGCTACACGTACAACACCAAAGCTACGGATCATCAGAGCGCAACCTGCTGCCTTTTGCGTAGTACCTTGGTCGTCCGCGCAACAACCAATGACCTCGAAGCCATCATGCTGCCGAAAATGAACAACGTCCTGGAAAAGCTGCGGAAGCTTATGCGAGTCCATCAGGAGCTGAGACTCTGGCGATTCTTCAATTCGCACCAGCGACATAAGCACGACTGCCGTTGCAAAGACTACAAAGGCCGTTTGCGAGCGCTCAGGAAGATAGACTTTGGGTGTCCATTTTTGCCCAGAGGGTGTGGGCGTAGTATAGCACGTAATCGGATGCACAACATCCACAGTCACTGAATCCTTCACAACTGTCATCTCCACCAAGGCGTACTTGGTCGAATTTTCGCCGGATATGGCGGTTAGCGCAAGGAGGCCTAAGCCTTGATTATCACTCACCAGTGCGATCTCTCTGGAGCGTTCGTTCGTGGCCACGACTGTGACATCTAGGACCATAAAAGTTTGCTCCTTTTGACCAGCGCCTGTTGCTCCACCTTCTTTAAGTGCAGCGATCAAGTCTTCCTCTACGTCGACCTCACGCTGAAGTGAGTCGTTCCCACTCCAGTTGAGGTCCCATATCTGTAAGACGGCCCTCGAGGTTGCCACAATCACATCCCTTTGACCGCGTGAACGTGATGTGCCTGTACTGACAGCGACAATATCTCTTTTCCATGCTCCACCGCCAAAAACATTTTTCAAGCCTCCCAACAGGGTACCCGTCTGATTATTGCCACTCCCTCGCAAGAACCGGACATTTATGGCTGGTTTTCCTTGTAGATCTCTCACGTTGAGGTGTGCGATCCTTCCAGTGCTGAAGGTAAGCACGAAGCCAGCTGGTTCGGCATTTGTGACGTTCGTGACGGTTTCTCCATACAGCAAACTACCCGTGCTGCCCTGGAAACCATGTTGCTTCTGCTTCATCAAATCCTCGGTCGCTGCTGTCGATATATCCTCCCAGAACGTTATCTTTCCAGTGGCTGGTCCAATCACGAGAAGACCTGGTTCAGCTGAGGCGGGACCGGGAACCAAGGCACCAAGAGGAAGTGGATCAGAAACATTTTTGACTGGATGCGGCAACGTAATGGTATATGTCCTTGATGGATCTGGAGATGTATTGTTCGACGCGTAGGGCCATATTATGGCATGCGTTCGTGTGAAAACAACAGCCTGGCCTGTTTTGGCGGAGATGACGCTTCGCATGCGCTCTGCAAAGATCAGTATCTGTTTCAATATCAGGTACTATCCCATACCTTTGCTATTCCGTATGATGCCCGGTAGGGTTGGAAGCTGCGCAACGATGTAGTTGTCATTTTTGGTCTTGGGAAACACCAATAGCGTTAGCACATTCAGAATATAAAGGCAATGGCTTGAAAACCACGGCACTCACAAGCACAACAGAGCCGTCTCCATGGCCTCCCCTTTTCTCCCTTTCTTGCTTTTTGCCCGCTCGATATGCCAGGCTTGTAGTGTCAGAACTAGCATCGCGTGTAACTCGTCCAGAAGCAGCATGGCCATTAGCCACCAGTGATTCCGTAGCGTGCCCATTCGTCTGCTGATCCGAGACCGGTTCAAAGGTGTCGTGCGCAATAGGTGTGCGGACTCGCTTTGCCGGAGGGCGGATGCCAAAGGAATCATCAGATTGGGTTCTCTGCCGTCGCCGAGGATTGCGTTGCGAAGGAGGGCCGGCATGAATTGAAGCGTCCGGGGAGAACATTTCGACGTGGACCCAACCAGGTGGCCAGTCCTAAGCTATAGAGAGTGCGTTTGAATAAGTCGTGAGTCTGTTGGCTATTGAAACGACGTAAGAAGCTGTTTGTTGATATTTAAGAGCAGCGAAGTAAATGGTAGCTTCACTTCTCTCGACCGACAAAATCGCGCTAGTGAGATTCTGCCACTTTCGCGACGGCGCGCTGTCAAGTCTTTCGACCAAATGCTTTACGCATGTCCATATCTTTACGAGACATTTCTAGATAGGATCAAATACTTTCCAGGGTCGGCTTCAAGCCAGCTTTTACAAAGCAGGAGCTGCAACAGCCGGCCTTACTCTCACTTCTTTGGTCCATCTCTGGAGAAATGTTGTCGATAGTCTTGTCGTGATCAGAGCTCCCTTGGTTATGATGACCTGCAAGCTTACAATCGTTACCAATGATCTGTCTGTAACTCACCAACATACACGACATTTAGTGATCCACCATCCCCCTAACTCGGCTGCTTGACAGGTACACTGACTGAAATTGGTCGACTTTGTCTGCCAGGATAATAAGACATTTCATTCAAAGTAGTGAGAATGAGCCAAGCTCCGCCGAAGCCCCCATATTCTCCACTCCCTAGCTGAAACATAATATCACAGGCTCATGTAAGCAAACATATGTCAGTCCTATTGACCAGCCAAATTTGGTTCCGTCAGGATTTCACATCTTCTTCGCATGCTCCTCTTCCTCAACGCTCGCCCCACTGGTGCTATCGGCCGTCTCCTCCTTGTGTAAGTCCAGGGTATCATCCACCTCGTCCATATCGGCGGGAGCGCCGTGAACCTGCTCCTCGAAGACGGGCTCGGTCTCCACGGCTTCGAATTTCGTCTTGAAATCACCGATGGCATGGCCATGGGAGCTGCTGTTGGATCGACGGCGAGAGTTGGTGAAGTTATAACCATAGTCCTGCATCTCATCGCCGGAGCGGCCCCTGCAGACGGACGTTAAGCCACGTTGGATTTGGGATGACATGGCCTCTTGGGAAGGAAGACGTACCAGTTGCCCTTCCCGCCACCTTCCTTCTTGACCTTCTTCGGGTCAGCATCGACATGGCCGGACTTGGCAAAGTAACGGGGCAGGTGTTCCTCGGCGGAGGCGGACCCGTCGGCCAAGGCAACGTGGTCACGGTCGTTGAGTTTATGGGAACGAGTCACTGACAGGACAAACGTTAGCTGCTTCTCTCATCCTGTCAATCATCCCTTCATGTCTAAGTTCAAGGCGTTTCAAGCCGATGATGTCAACGTGACCACATGTGTACAGGTGCACGGCTGAGAGTCTGGAAAGTAATAAGAGCGACTGCATGACTTACTAACTATCTGCTTGAGATGATGGAGTACTTGGTTGGTTTGAGAGGATGGTGATCGTTGGTAGGTAAAGAGTCAAGGTATTCTGGCTGGGTACAAGAAGGTGGTGAAGGCCAAGTCAGCTTGACTACCGACAAGAGCTTTGGTAACCAATGAACAAGAGGAGCAAAGAATGCATTCCAAACACAAAAGTGATCTGTTGCGGGGGGACGCCTGTACCTCACCGAAGCTGCCAGAGCTCTAACTTATCGAATTGAATATGAAATGAATCTCGTAGATTGGGAGGGCAGTTGTATGATCTTCAGTTGCAGGAGTGCAGAGTGAAGAGTGAAGAGTGAAGAGTGAAGAGTGAAGAGTGGAGAGTGTTGTTGGAGATAAGGTACTGGCCTTGTACCCTCAATGTTACAGGCTTAGTCGCGTGATGTCCGTTCCCATACAGTGACGACTTCCTCTCACTGGTTGGGCTTCCCTGTGCTGTAAGCTACCCCGGATTCTTAGCGCCTTCCAACAGCATGTAGTCTTACCTTACCGGTACCTGAAGTGTCGACCAGGAGCCGGAACTTGTACAGTAGGTTGTTTCTAGCAAGATATCGGGTGAAGTATGCTGAGAGCGAATGCCGGCGGTGTTACGTAGGTATGAGCAAGAACATCCTGTCAGTGACGGTTCTCATGAGTCTTCCAGAATGGCGATCATGGCGCTACCTTACCATGTCAACAGCTTCTCGCTAGGTACAAGTTACCTTACGAGTACCTGTAACTTCCAACGTGACTTGTACCAAAGCTTATGTAAGTCTGCTTACCTAATGATACAAGCACTCAGAGGTCGGCCCGAAATGCTCCGTAACTTATCACGCAACTTTCAACTTTCTTAATCAGTAACCACTGCGCGAATTCAAGGTCAATCTATCCACCCTCGAAATATTCGTCTTTACCAATCTACCTCCCACACCCATATTCAGCTGCGGCCGCGAAACTCTCTCGTCCCATTCTCGCCAGGTCTGGCACAATGGCACCTTCAGTAACGCTCGACACCACCTCCGACTTCGACGCCAGTCCCGCCACCAAACAGAAGACTTCCGTAGGACATCGCACCCTTCTCCTCTCCCCGCCATCCCTCTCCTCACACCCCGAAAAACTTAACGCCGTCGTCGAGTCCCACGACCGCATTGCCACCGACATACAAATGCTGGACCGGCTCTCACTCGGCCTCGTCTCCCTGCCTGAATCCACATACGATGTTGTCATCATCCTTACCGACGCCGACGGCACCAGGACCGAGAGCCAGAACCTGCTCGGACGCAACATATTCGCCACGATCGTCAAGGCACTGAAGCCGAATGGGAAGCTACGGAGTCAGGACGGCCGATTCGCATCTGAGGACGGCGGAGAGAGGACGGAAGCCATACTGGCAGGTCTGATACTGCGAGGCAACGGCGAGGCCGTCAAGCCCGATTATGCCGCTTCGCAATCCGTACCTCTACGGCTAGGCAAAGCGAAGCGGGACGGCGGTGCGGCCGCAATGACGAGCGCGAACGGAACGGGCGCCGTGTCTCAGCCGCCAAACGGAAAAAGGAAAAGCGAGAATTTCGACTCACCAAAGCCGGCAGGAGTCGGCTTCGTAGACTTCAGCGACGACTTCGGTGACCCCGACGACGACGACGACGACGACGACGACGACGACGACGACGAGCTCATCGACGAAGACACCCTCCTCGACGAAACCGATCTGGCGCGCCCCATCATCCAACGTAAGTCCCACCGCCCCCTCCCCAACCCCCCCGGGGCCCACTCCAGTCTCAACACCCCATCTAACCCCCGCCCTCTCCACCACAGCCCCCGAATGCCGCCCCAAATCCGGCAAGCGCCGCCGGGCCTGCAAAGACTGCACGTGCGGGCTGAAGCAGAAGATCGAAGCGGAAGACACGGCGAAGCGCGACGCGGCCGACGGCGCCCTGCACACGCTGAAGCTGGGCGCCGACGAGCTGGCCGAGGTCGATTTCACCGTGCAAGGCAAGGTGGGCAGTTGTGGGAATTGCGCGCTCGGTGACGCTTTTAGGTGCGATGGCTGTCCGTATGTTGGGCTGCCGGCGTTTAGGCCGGGCGAGGAGGTAAGGTTGGTGAATGATGAGGTGCAGTTGTAGATGGGTATGGGGGGGGACGGGAGTTTGGGCGTTGTAGATGGGGTGGAGGGGGGTTTGTTGAGCGGTCTTAGGTTGGCTTGAGAGTCACTTGGGAGATTCGTGGTCTAAGCAAGGGTAGATGGAGAATCAACGTAGATCTTCCTTCTTTCTAGGCCCCTGGATCGAGGTCTTCCGTGTCGTAAGTCCTGATCCATATCGATCAAGTCACAACCCCATACAGTATGCATGTGCGGCTTCCCTCCGCACCAGCCGAGGGACGTCTGGCGGGGCTTACTGTCACACTCACACACAACAACAACTCCCAGACCCGTAGCAAACAAACTCCAATCCAATCCATTCACACTCTACACCAACCCCATATCACTCTCACAGACTAAGCACCCACCAAAAACCATGCCCTACGCCCTTAGAAACCGAAACGTGCTCGTCACCGGCGGCGGACGGTACGAGCCCCGGTCCACCTCCCCCGCCCCAAACACTCATACTAACATCCGCTCCCGCGGGCGCAACCCAGGGGACTCGGCGCGCTAGTAGCGGAGCGATTCGCCGCCGAAGGCTGCAACGTCGCGATCAATTACGTGTCGAATGCGGAGCGGGCGAAGGAGACGGCGGGGAAGGTGGAGGGGTACGGGGGGCGGAGTGTGGTGGTTCAGGGGGTATGTATGGACGATGAGAGGTGCGGTGGGGGCGGTGGATTTAGTCTCAGATAGATGTGTGGGAGGATGAGAGGGGAGAAAAGAAGCTAACGGTGACGTTTGGGGGGGTGGGATAGGACGTCGGGGTGTTGGAAGATTGCGTGAGGATTGTCAAGGAGAGTATACGAGGGCTGGGCGGTTTGGATGTTATTGTTTCGAATGCGGTAGGTTTTCGGTTCTCTTCCGGGGGAAGGGGGAGTGCGTAGGATTGGAGGGGCTGTGACTGAGTGTCGGAGTAGGGATGGACGAAGTTTTCCCAGTTCGGAGATCTGCATGCTTTGTCTGAGGCGGATTGGGATAAGGTGTGTGTTTTTGCTCGGTGAGAGCGTCGAAGTTGCGGCTTATGGGTGTTGCTTCACAGTGTTGGGCGGTCAATTGTAAGGGCAACATGCATCTCTTGCGCGAAGCTCTGCCTACTTTCAACGCCAACGCCGAGGGCGGGGTCTTCTTGATGACTTCATCGATAGCGGTGGGTTCTAAATCGATTGTTTGATGGCAGACTCTGTTTCTGATGGTGAGACTTTAGGGTGTGGCTGTTCAAGGCAGCACAATGGCGTATTCAGTGTCCAAAGCTGCAGGTATGCCTAGCTTACCGCGAGAAGGCCGAAGATGACTTGCTAAGTTATCCATAGGGCTTCACCTGATGAGGTGTCTTGCGCAGACGCAAGGCCCTAAGGTTCGAGTCAACGCGGTGCTTCCAGGTCTTCTCTTAACCGAATGGGTGAGGCGCCGCACTTAGATTGGCCTTTTCGAATTCTGCTAAGATTCTGTTAGGGAAGCCAATTCTCGCCGGAGAGGATAAAGCAAATCGAGGACAAGGCTGTGCTTAAGCAAGTAGTAGGTGTACTCTCAAGTAACGATCATGTCGTTAAAACTTACAATTATTCAGACCAACCTCGAGGATTGTGCAGACGCCTTCATTATGGCGGCGAAGAACTCCACAATGACAGGGCAGAAGATCCAAATTGGTGAGTCTCAGAGTGTCATGAGCAATCCAAGTCTGATTATTGTCGCAGATGCTGGCCTCATAATATGATCCTGGCTACAAGCCTCGGACATAATCGTGCTGTCGCATGGCCGAACCATAGACGTCAGATAGAGAGCGAAGCCAATCAAACCAGAAATGTCCTTGAGGGGGAGTCCCATTGTCCCACGTCCAAAGTCTATTTCAACGTATGCAAGAAAGTGCCGGATGCATCATCGTTCCATTTGGGCATCAGACCAGCTCGGCTTGCTGCCACCCGGGCAGGCAAGGCTACCTCGCCTTCGACTTTGGCGTCATTAATTTTCAACGTCTTGCCGTCGCATGTCCCCACCAGTAGATAGTTGCCCTGAGCCTGTGGTTCTGCGAAGGGAGTGCCAGGACGCAGGTGCTGCTGTCCGATCGCTTCGTACGGTTGAAACCCCGAGCTCCATATCACTCGTTTCTCCCGTGCGGCGGGGCACTCCGCACAGGCAGTGTTCCACAGCGGACCAATGATTCGATTCCGCCGTAATATATCATCTGCAGTCCACGAGCCCCACTTGATATGCCTGTCATCGGGCGTGATCTTGGGAGCATGCCTGAAGTTCGCCGTGTCCTCTGACCCACGAAACCAGCCTACATCATTCAGCCTTCGAACGAATAGACCGTGACGTAAACCCTGAACAAGCATATCGGCTCCTTTGGGCGCTACAAATTCGAGGAGCTGCGGGACGGTGCAGTTGTCAGGGTCTGGAATCTCGAAGCCGGGGTAGGGTGTTTGCGCCAAGATAGTTCCGTGATCAAATCTTCGGGGGTGTAAAATCTGCAATGTGATCCCTGTTCTCCTGTATCCTGCCAGTAAGGTATGATGTAGAGGAGCCGGACCACGGAATCTACATGACTTAGACATTTGAAGTTGTTGGTATAGGGTCGATCAATCATACTCAGGCAGTAAAGACGGGTGGACGTTCAGTCCCCCATATTGCGCCGCTACCAGTATCCGGAAAGGGACCAGTAAGCCAAAGGACACTGCTATGATCAAGTTGATCCGTTCGTTTTGTGGTTCCGGAGGCTATCGATTGTTATCATCCACGTGGCTTACATATAAGATACCCAGCCTGAACGTACCAGCCATCCGGTAAATGTATCGATGGTATGTATGGGAAGGGCAAGCTCCCTCGCAACGGCTTGAATGGGCACTGGAATCGATTTAGGGCACGTTCGAGATTTTTAAAGCTCAAGGAGCGTTTACCCTCACGGAAAGCTTTCCATCCTCTTCCTATCCGTTTCCCAGGTCGGCATACAACATCAATAGATGCAATTCTGTCTGGATGATCGACATGCTCTTTGTGTAAGGCACGGAGGGAGGCAATGCTGAAGTCCTCCGATCCGCAGAATAGGATCCGTAATGGATTGTGAATTGGGTTTGACGCGTAATGACGCCTGAGAGAATGTTGTGAGGCTCGTATTAAGAAGGATCGAGAGGTCTGAGATCCCCATAGCGCTCTTATCATATCGAACATCTACAGGATACTGTTAGGTGCACAGGTTGATCCCTAAGCTTTGAACCTTACGCGAAACAGTCGCGGAAAGATTCCGGGTGATTGGCAGGCGCACGTCACACACGAGCTTCAAGATCCGCATCGTGTCGAGAAAGTTCCGGTACAAACAATGCAATGTCCGAATTCTCCAGCCGTCTAGGTGTTGTTCCTGCGCAACTCTCGTTCTTAGCAATATATAACCCCTCGCTGGGCTCAAATGATGAAAATCTGCATGACCAAGTCGTCTTTTATAGCTCGAAAGCGAGTCGTGCGAGGTCAGGCCGGAAGACTAACAATGTGGGCGGCGATCAACGGCAGCATGAGGAGGAAAATGAAAAGCTGCGCCAGATAGGCCTGGCGCAGGGCATGGTTGAATTTGCGAAGTGTGCATCTTCCCACCTTCACAGAGGCTTGTGCTAAGCAGGGGCTAGGAGTTTCTCAAATGGTGAAGCGGTGGACTCGGTTGAGACAGAAAAGTCTCGCATTGTATTACATGAGCTGGAAAAGGGATGGTGGATACTAGCAGTAGGTTCTTTGCACTTTGTAGTAATATATCCGCAGCTCTGATCACAAGTAGTCCATAGATTTGACCCGCCTGCCCTCAAGCTCTCTGAACGAGCCTCAATCCTCCTCATCGGCACCATCCCAAGACATTGAGTACTCTGCTAGAGAAGTTTGTCCGCCAACACTGTTGCTACAACAGCTTCTTCGCGCCCATCGCATCTTCCTTCTCCATCATGGCCCATCTGTCAGTGAGCTATACGAACGAACACCACGAGCAAAATTCTGCAGCATCCTGAACCGATTTTGGACGAGGTTTGCTTGGAACTGGGATGTCATGCTAAACGGTAATCCTGCTGTGGACATATTCAACGGGCTGAAGCTAGCCGCCGGCGGGGAGCTAGGGATCGGGGTAGGTGAAGAAGACTGGGGAAGTGGGGAGCGAGAGGTACTTGAAGGGTTCGTTGAGAGAGCCGAGGGGCTCGTAGACTTGGTAGTTTCAAGATTTGGTGAGCCAGCTGCTGAGGCTGTGAAGTCATCCAAGAGCCCCAAGAACACTCCAAGAACGCATAACGCACATTCTGATACTCGGCATTGGCTCGGCACTGGCGCAGCTCCAGGGCCTTCGGATGGCGTTATATTCTCTGGTGTTGGTGCTATAACGCGAACATCGCTCAGAGATGTCTCGGATTGGGTGCAGTCGCTTTACTCTTTTGGTGAAGATGCCTACGGTGTTCATGAGAACCCAAATTCGGCCCACCGACGAAAACGGAGGAGGGTCCAGTCAGAAGAGACGAACACGCGTAAAGATAAACATGCGCCTACACCTTTGGAAAAGCTTGCGCAAGGATCATCTAGGCATGGAAAACAGGAGCTGAACGTCAATAGAGAGAGACAGGAGGTGGTGCCTGTTGGCATACCTCCGCCGATCGTTTCTGCAGCAGAAAAGTCATTATCGAAAGCTACAACTCCAGCGACAGCTACTCGAGACCATAGTAGGACCCGCAAACATACGGAAAACAAGTCATTAGTCGATCCCAGCAATTCTGCGTCAAGCACGGATACGCTTATGAAATATCTGACATTAGGAGTATACGGTTCCAGCTGGGGGATGTCTAGCGCAAGATCTGCTGTGCGGCGGCGTGAGGCAGTCGATTCTCAGAATACCACCAGTGTGAATCCCCAGGACGGTCAGCAAATGGCTGCAATGAAGCATATCGACCCTAAAGCCGAGCCAACATTTGATGAAGACAGAGGCTCTCATCCGGGAATGGCGAACAGTAGCTGCAGGTTTATTATAGGCTTGCAGGGGAGCCTCGATGAAGATGACGCCGAAGAAGACGACGTAGAGGTTGTAGGGTCAGGTACTGATTACGAAGTTGGGCGCCGAGACTCAAATAGCAGGATCTTGATCAGGGCACTGCACGCCGAGCTAACGAAGCTCGAGGTTGTCGACAGAGTTTCAGATGAGCATGATCAAAGTGAGTGGATAGAGATATCCTGCTAGAACAGGCCGCTAATACCAGGTGGCTCAGCCAACGTCAGGCAACCGCTCTCAACCAGTCGTGACAGGTTGAGGGTTGTGGTTTACGTTGTACGTTCTGCGTGCTAGTACATTTTACGGGTTTGGTCCTAACCTCTGCGTAGCACCAACCGTTCATTTTCACATTCTTATTCGATCTACAAACCGATTCGCTGGCCATGCCTTCGCTCTACCGGTCTCTACATCATCAGCTGAGCCCACTCCAGAAGTCTCTCCTGGCTTCCACGTCACCCGCCAAAGTCTCCGAGCGCCTTCAAAGTGCGTTCATACCGCGCAGCACCAGTCGGACGAGCAACGGTGAAGCAATCTACGACCTGCTCTATGATCCGTCCAATCTGACCATTCACACCTCCCTTCCAAATATTCCGGAACCAGGCACTGCGGCCGCCGAAGGATTGGACTTGCAGGCAAGTCGGTGGAGCCGAGTCGACGCTTTGAACGTACACACTCAGATCCTCAACACCCACGTCTCTACCCATCGCCACAGCTCGGAGCTGGAGCGCACTTGCAAAACGAGCAGGGGTTGGTGGGTAGTGTGGATGCGTCTTCCGCATGCTCCGACGACTTCAGAAACGCATAGCAACGTGTACCGCGAAGCGTTTCTTGTGCGGAAAGCCAGCGACTCTACCGTTGCTGCTTCCAAGAAGCTGAGCGGAAGGTTAGGCCTCGATGGACGTGGGTCGAACGGGGGCGGCGGTTGGGACCCGGCGAAGTTGGCTGAGGGCATAGGCATTGATACGAGAAAGTATATTGAGGGTTTACTGAGTCTGAGTCGATGACAGATAAGAACAATCCTGTCGCATGTCCAGCTCGACCGGTCGTGTTTGAACCTTGGTCGCATGACACTTCTCATCTCAGGTTCTGCGGAGCCATTGCTCTGGATTGTGAAGCCTGCAGAAGGCTGAAGGATTGGGATCCGCTTCAAGCACACATCACACATACCAGGCACATCGACGTCACGGATCATGCCCTCCGACCTTTTTAGTCTCGTCGACTGCCTCTGCGCGAGGTGTCTCGCCTGTAACGGCGAGATATATGCGGTCTACGCAGATATCCTGGTAAGGAACCCGCACTCGTGGTCCTCCAAGAGGAACGCTGCCCGATCAGCCTGTACACCAGGAGTGTGACCTTCCCAGTCGACATTTCATTCCTGAGAAACTCATAACACACATATCGGACATAGACAATGAAGCCAAAGAGCGTCGACGGTCTGTAGCGAAGGTGGATAGTGTGGACTCTATCATTGCCACTTGTACAACAACTGGATACCGAGTAGTTCATCTGAGAGGAGAGCTCAAAGCTGACATACTATTTATATTGTCTGAGTGGCGGCAAGTCAGCAGGCGACCAGGGGTCCTTGGGTGCGAAATCCTCTCTTGTGCCTCGTCACTGGCGTTTTTTCAATCTGGATACCGTACCAGTAACTGGGTTATGGTCTACTTTTACAACACTCAGTGTGAGCACGGCCAGCGAGAGCAGCTCGCTACGGCTTTGTCATAGTCAGGGAAGGCTACCTAGACGGAGTACTGGGAACCAGCTCAGAAGGCACTGTAGTCAGCAGTGTGGTAAATTTTTCAGCTTAAACAACGATACCGCAGCTATTGTACTTCGTACAGTATGTAGGCCTTCAAGGGTGGATGCGGCTAGGTTCTGTTGATTAGGTGTACAGCGAATCGAGAGCAGGTGGAGTGAATTCGTACCTAGCTTAATAATGCAAAAGTCTAGCGGGACGAATGAGAAAGCTGAAACGCGCGCTGGAGTCTCGAGCCGCTTTCTTTTCTTTTCTTTTTCTTTTTCTTTCGGGGTTCGTGGATCGGCATGGTCGTCTCAATCGCTCATTGGTCCTTTGGTGTTTTCCCCTGCAGTAGCGTAGCTTACCTTAGCTGACTTCAGGTACCGTCCCTCCTCACCGCCGCCCGTGTGAGACTGGAATCCAGAGAGTATTTTACCCACATTCCTTTCCTCCTCTTTCTCTCTCGTCCTTGCTCCTGCTCTTGCTCTTGCTCTTGCTCAACACACTCGTGCGGCCTCTTCTACATTCATTCATTATCCATTATCATATCCAAAGGACTCGATTGTCATTCCTTTCGTTCTGAGATCATCTGGCATCTCACTTCGCACTCTTTTGTCACATTCACCATTCACCCAACATCGGTCTGACACCAACACTCTTTACGCCCCATCCAAAACGCAAGTTCGAAACACTGAACACACAACCTTCACTACGAATCAGGTCAAGCGAAATCGCCAGTCGATTCACCACAGTCATTCAGCCACACGAGTATCAAAACAGAGCCCATATAGAGAGAACTCTTATCTCGACATAGAAGCAATTCCATATTCTCAAAATGAAGAACATTGCCATTATCAGCCTTCTTGCTACCATCACCGCGGCTGTGCCGTTTGCCAAACGAGACATCGTCTGGACGACCGTCACTCAAGAAGTCGTTGAGACTACCGTTGTTACCACTACCATTTGGGTCGATCCTGCCTCACCATCGGTAGCAATCACTTCGAGCGCTGCTCCTCCAGCGACCACGACAGAGTCCGCTCTTCCCGACCAATACTTCGAGCACTCTTCGTCTTCGTCTTCGTCCTCGGCAATTACGCCCTCGAGCGCTAGCCCTGCATATATTGCAGCGTCCAGTCCTCCTCCAGCTCCGTTGCCGCAGTCGCCGCCCTCCTCTTCCAGTGCTGCCTACGTTCCTTCCCCTCCGCCGGCCAACCCTGCGCCAACAACTTCAGCAGCACCGACACATGCCTACATCCCCCCGCCTGCGCCCACTTCGGTCGCACCTACCGCGACTTCGGCTGCACCTGCGACCCCCGCTCAAGGCATGGGCTCAGTCCCAGTCCAATCCGGCGCCGCTCCCGCAGTTGGTGTTGCCGATACCAGCATCTGCGCCCCGGGCTCGACGTGTTCGGGTGACATCACATACTACACCGTAGGTCAAGGAGCGTGTGGGATCACCAACGACGGATCAAAGGAAAATGTTATCGCATTGCCACATGAAATGATGGGCCCACTCAGCAACAGCAATCCATACTGCGGGAAAACTGTCAGCATCAAATATAATGGCAAGGTGGCTAATGCCGTCGTGGCGGACAAGTGTGGCGATTGTGTAAGTTTCTACTGTTGTCTAGCGAGAAAGAATAACCCATGGCTAATTCGAATGTGCCACCTTACAGCAAGGTCATTCTATCGATCTGTCCGAGGTACTCTTCAAGTCGCTCGGCGACATGGGTCAAGGACGTATCCATGACGTCGAGTGGTGGTTCAACTAAACCCCTTTCTGGCTCCCAATGCTGAGATGTTCGCTTCTGTGAAGCATCATCTCGCGATAGCTGCATAGCAGGCACTGCGAGTTCGGTGTTCTGACCCATCTTTCACGATACGAGGACCGGAATGGCATTTATGCGGCGTCAGTGTCGGAGGTATAAGTTTCATGTTGATCTCGGACTATGGTTAGAAGGAGGAGACGAGAGGGAGTAGTGTTAACTGTCTTGTGCAAGACAAATGAGCAAACCTTCATGTAGATAAATTTCTATTCATATAAAAGGATTGAAGAGCTGGCTTCTGTTACGATTAGAACCCGTTGGAACCAAAATCTCAACTTCCTTCGTCCCAAGTGTTCTAGAGTGCCTATCATCGATCCACAACGACCCTCCGCTCCCAAACCTCGCCCCAACACGAAACCCACCCCACCACCAAAGCAACCCACCATGACAACCCCGACCTCCACCACTACACCCCCATCCCCATCCCTCTCCGCCTCCACAATCACCAAATCCTCCCTCGACGCTCTCCTCCTCCGCTACGACGCCCTAATCACCCACCTCTCCGCCTCCACCTCCACCTCCACCTCCACCTCCACCTCCACCAAACCCTCAACCCCCTCCCTCCAAACCCTCGACCGTCTCCGCTACCACACAATCCCACCCCGCCTCGCAGCGCGGAAGAAAGCCGCCGAAACCTCACACGATGCTGGTAATGGCGCGTACCTCGAGAAAGAGGAAGTCGAGGACCTGGTGCGGTGGAAACTGTACGTCGCCTACCGTTCCACCGCCCTTGGCCTCTGGCCCTGCCCTCCTCCTCCCCACGGAGAATAGAGCGCACCGCAACAGGCCCGCCCTTGCTACCCTCCCAGTTCACCGGTCTCCACCCCCGCCATTAAGCTGACCCACACAGAAAACACGGCACCTTCCGCCCGCGCCTAACGCAACTCGTCGCGTCGAATGCAGCCTCAACAGTCCGCGCCACGACGCGCGAGGCCTTTGCGCTGTACGCCTCCTCCTCCTCCTCCTCCTCCCCCGACAAGACATACCTCCCAGCCCTCAAAATCCTCTCAACACTAAAAGGCATCGGCCCCGCGACGGCAAGCCTGCTACTGGCGGTATACGACCCGGCGGGGGCGCCGTTCTTCGCGGACGAGCTGTATTGGTGGGTTTGTTGTGGGGGGGAGTGGGGGAGGAGGATTGCGTATGGGG
>JAABUJ010001879.1_pt1 | contig 28483 bp, 30 predicted proteins | sample 5559131 | NCBI WGS metagenome assembly JAABUJ01 (sample SAMN10711875, study PRJNA513366) | rock metagenome | isolation source: Antarctica rocks | place: Antarctica: Victoria Land, Mt New Zealand nord | collected 2016-01-07
AGTTCCAATAGTTCACCTGAGCTATGCCCGCTGAACACCCCAAGACAGCAAAGAAATCGAGCACCCCAGCCCGAAAAACTCACGCCCACACGCTCGACTCACGCGTCCCGTGAATCGAGGCTAAAGCTGACCCGCAGCTTCCCGATCGCGGTCGGCATGCAGGGTCTCGAGACGCCCGCCGGGCTGTGGCACATCCAGTGGAGGCAGGTTGATCCGCCGTGGTACGTGCCAAACGACGCCTGGGCCGGCTCGCTCGCGGGCCAGGTCATCCCGCCCGGTCCCGCCGACCCGCTGAAGGCACGCTTCATGTCCTTCAACGGCGGCGCCGGGATCCACGGAATCGACCCCAGCGAGTACGGAACGATCGGCCACACCGCCTCGCACGGCTGCATCCGGATGACAATCCCCGACGTCATCGACCTGTACAGCAAAGTCGCCGTCGGCACTCCCGTCTACATCGTCTGAAGCCGCAAATCGACCTCGACGCGTGGGCGCGGGAGCTCGAGGCGACCACGGACGGCCTCGCGGCGCTCGTGCCGGCGCCGAGCGCCAGGACGCGCCCGCGCTGCCGGCAGGCGCTGGAGAGCGCGAACCTCTACGCGGTGCTGGAGCTGCTCGCGGTCCGAGCCGCAACGCCAACGCCGCGACCGCAGCTGGTAGCCCGCAGCTCTGACACGGCCAAAGTTCCAGCGCGTCCCGCTCGCGCTCGCGCCCACGAGAGCTTCGCCCGGCGACGACCCGGCTTACCGTACGTTCCTGCTCCATTACTACCGGAAGGCCTGTTCGAGGGCTCGGGCGGAGCCTGGGCATCAACGACACGGTGGGTGTCACGACCGCATCGAGCGGAAAGCGGCAGCGGGGACGTCCGTTCCTGAGGCTCGCGAGTGCCGGATGATCGACGTGGAGCTCGATCAGTTCCGTGAGCATGACCCCGAGGTTGACTGGAACCGCTAGCGGTCATGCCGGCCATTGCGCTGGTTGCGACTGGGTCGGGCCGGTGGCCCGTGGCCGCCGGGATGGTCACGGCGATGTGCTGTTGCAGGCCGGTGTGGCGAGCAGGGTCGTAGGGGATCCGGTTCTGCCAGCAGCGCCAGATGATGCGGCTCCAGGCCCGCCCGAGGGTGCGGAGCGCGCGGCGGTGGTTGTGCCCGCGTTGGCGGGCGTTGGCGTAGCGGTCAACAGCCCACGGGTTCCAGAGCCGGGTGGCGTGCGCGAGGATCCCGAGCGCGTTGCGCAGCCGTTTGTTGCACGCCCAGCGGAACTTCGCGTTGCGGCGCTTGCCGGACTCCACGGCGACGGGCGCCTGGCCGCCGTCGGCGGCGATCGCGTCGCGGTGCGGGTAGCGGGCGCGGCAGTCGCCGATCTCGACCAGCAGCGTCGCGGCGCAGATGATCGAGTTCCGTGAGCGGAAGAAGCTGCGGAAGATCTCCCCGTCCGGATGCGCATCGAGGCCGGCAGCGATCTGTGATTCGAGCGCGAGGATCTGCGCGACGAGTACCTGCAGCGCAGCGACGAGCGCGAGCACGACCTGCCGGCGGCTGCGGGTCTCGCTCTCGCCGACGCGACCGCCCGCCGCTGAGCGCAGCCGCGTGAGCAGTTCGGTCGGGGTCTTGCGGTTGTTCATAGACAAGGCCCTCACCATGGGGCTACGTCCTGTCGCCGCTCGCGGCACCTCACCACCGCCGGGACGGGCTGGTCTCCGTCAGGCCCTCTGAACCAGGCAAGCAGAATGGGCCCTATCCCGGCGGCGGTCGAGGCCACCACAGATTGGCCTATGAGCAGAAGCGAGAGCCGAGCCGGCGAGACGCCCGAGATCGTTCCACAGCAGCACGGCGCCTGGCGCTCTTCACCAGCCTTGTCCTGCTTGCTCGTCGTCGCGCGAGCAAGCACCGGACCGATTGCTCGGGCGCTCGTGCCCCGTAAGCGCATTGCAGGTGCGGCGGCTCAGGGGTGCCGACGGCGGCCGCGACGCGGCAAAGCAGGTGTCGACCGGCGGGCGGTCGTGGCCTCTGATCTGGTCGCGAGCACCGCATCCGGCGGTCACCGCGACCTTGCGCAGCGGAAGGAACAGTCAGCCGGGGCGCGTTCTGCATCGCCCTGGCGCGCTGGGGCCGGGGGCCGGACGAGGCGTGGTACGGTCCGCTGGCGAGCGATGGCGACCACGACGAATCCGCAGTTCACGCGCGAGGAGGTTGGACTCGCGCTGCGGAACCCAGGCATGCCGCTTGAAGCGTTGCGTTATCCGATTACCCCGGTCGGAATGCACTACGTGCTCGTGCATTTCGACATCCCGGCCGGCGACGCCGAGAGCTACGAGCTGCGGGTCGAAGGGCGCGTGCATCGACCGCTCTCGCTGACCCTTGAGGATCTGCGCTCGCGGCCGTCGGTCTCGATGCCGGTGATGATGGAGTGTGCTGGCTCTGGACGCGCGCGCCTCACGCCGCGCCCAGTGTCGGCGCCGTGGCACGACGAGGCGATCGGCTGCGCGGAGTGGACCGGAACGCCGCTACGCGGGATCCTCGAGGGGGCGGGGCTGCTCGACGACGCCGTGGAGCTGCTGTTCACCGGCCAAGACCGCGGCATCGATCAGGACGTGGAGCAGGACTATCAGCGGAGCCTGCCCGTCGAGGAGGCATTGCGGGCGGATGTGCTTCTGGCCTACTCGATGAACGGCGAACCGTTGCCGGCGCCGCACGGGTTCCCCCTGCGGCTAATCGTTCCCGAGTGGTACGGGATGGCGTCGGTGAAGTGGCTGCGGTCGATCACCGCGATCGCTGAGCCGTTCGAGGGGGTTCAGCAGACGGTCTTGTACCGTTATCGCCGCTCGGAGGACGATCCGGGCTCGCCGGTGACGCGAAAGAAACCGCGTGCGTTGATGGCCCCGCCGGGGATACCCGAGTTCCTCTCGCGCGTGCGGCATGTGCGCGCTGGCGAGACTCTCGTTGAGGGCCGCGCGTGGTCGGGGGGCGGCGCCGTTCGCCGCGTCGAGTTCAGCGCCGACCGCGGACGCACATGGGCCGACGCACGACTCGAGCAGCTGCCGGCCGAGCACGGCTGGAGCCGCTGGTCGTATCTGTGGGACGCCACAGAACCGGGCGACTACGAGCTGTGCGTACGCGCGACGGACGCCGCCGGCAACACGCAGCCGCTCGAGGCCGCCGACGCCTGGAATCAGGGCGGCTACGCGGTCAACGCCGTCCAGCGAGTCGCTGTACACGTGACCTAGCACGCGGCATCTCCCCAGACGCCCGATCTGCTCCCAGCCACAGAATCGAGCACCGCTTCGTCGCCACGAGTGGCGCGGGTGGCCCACTCCCGTAAGCGCAATCCGGGTGCTGCCGGGCGCGGCGCGAGCGCGACGCCCTGTGGCAAGCAGGCCTCAGGCGGTGGGCGCGGATCGATGCCGCGGGGGCTTCACACGCGCGCGCCTCGGGTCCGCGACGTAGCCCAGCGCCTGGGGTTCCTGGAGCGCTGGCCGGCAGCTGACGAACCACCGTGTCTCGTTTCCAGGCCACGCGGCGTGGCGGGAGGGCGTCGAGGTCGAGCGTGCTCAGCCGGTTGGGGCGGCGAGCGCTGACGACACATCGCTAGCAGCGGCGTCCAGAACGTGGGGTGGTGCAGTTGCGCGATGGCGGCGTCGATTAGCTCGTCGGTCAAGGTCATCGCGCGCGCAGACCTGGGCGGGCGGTTCCGATCGTCGCGGCGTAGAACCGCGCTAGGAGCCTGTCAAAGAAGTAATGAAGTCGTCCGGCGGGGTTTAAGCGCTACCTCGCCCGCCGGATCCATCACCTCCTCTCAGTGCCACCACTCCCTGTCAAGGTCGGCCACCCTGCTCCCGACCAGCCCGTCCGGCTTTTGCCGCGCCGATCGTCTTCGCGGTCTTGCTAGCGGGCTGCGGCGGCAGCAGCAAGAGCAGCTCCACCGCCGCGAGTTCGCAAGCCGCGAGCACCTCGGCCCAGACATCCTCGGCGCCCGCCGCGACCAGCTCGACACCGAGCAGCAGCCCAGCAGCGCTGATCACGACCAAGCACGCCAAGTTCGGCACGATCCTCGCTACCGGCTCGAAGAAGTTGACCGTCTACCTATTCGAGGCAGACAAGGGACAGACCTCAAGCTGCTCAGGCCAATGCGCGAAGGTGTGGCCACCGGTGATCGGCAAGCCGAAAGCGGCTGGCGCCGCCATGGCTTCCGATCTGGGCACGACCATGCGATCAGACGGAAAGACTCAAGTGACCTACAAGGGCCATCCGATCTACCTGTACATCAAGGACAAGGACTCCGGCGACAGCTACGGCCAAGGAAGCAAGCTCTTCGGCGCGGGCTGGTACGTACTCGCGCCATCAGGCAAGAAGATCGACAACTCAAGCACACCGGCGGCACCGGCGTCCGGCGGCGGAAGCAGCGGATATTGAGCTGGTGGCAACCGGTAGAACAGAACCAGTTGGGTGCGCCGCGGTGCTACCGGCTCGCTGGCGGAGTGGGGCTGTGCCTAGCCCTGCCGGCCGAGCCGCACACCTCCGTTTCGGAAGCGTCGCCTCCCCGCCCCAAGGCGGGAAGGCCCTGCAAGGCGCGCTCCCTGGCTGCGGGCGAAGGCGTCGCCCTCAAACCAGGAGACGTGCTCGACGGGCGCGACCAGATCCTCCGGCGGCCCGTCGTCCCAGCCGGGCGGGTGGGTGATGTCGTAGCGCTGCGTCCACGACCAGCCCTCATCCGTCCATCACTCGCGCCGCTGGTAGCCCCCGCCCTCCGTGAAGCCCAGCCACGAGGCGTTGGTGACCGGCGTCCGGGCGATGCGGAAGGCTGCCATCTCGAGCGCGTGCCGGGGGCGCTCGTTGTCATAGGCAAAGCAATCGTGGCGCGCGCCGAGCCAGGCGGTGCCGGCAGGCACCTCGATCCAGTCCGTGTCGCTGTCGAGCGCCGGCATCGCCTCGGCGCGCCCACCCGGCAGGCGGCCGAGAAACAGCGCCTGGCGCATCGTCTCGGTGTGCTGGAGCTCGTGGCGCAGGACCAGCTCGTGAAGATGCTGTGGGCCGGTGCGGTGAAGCACCTCAAGCGTGCGCGTCCGGACATCGTCGAGGTAGGCCTGGGTGGCCGGACGGTCGAGCAGCTCGATTTGGGTGCGCTTGGACCGAGGGGTGTCGAACGCGTCGTAGGTCTCGGCCAGGTCGGAGTGGAGCAGCGGCTCGCCGCCGAGGCGATGGACGCACCACAGGTCCTCATAGGCCGCGATGTGAGCCAGATCCCATACCAGCGGGCTCAGGACCGGGCCCAGCGAACGGTGCATCACCTGATCATCGAGATCCTCGACCAGAGCGACGGTTCGCCGTCGCACGTCTTCCAGAAGCCCCACCAAGGCCCCGATAGCGGGCTTCTCTACGCGCAGCGCCATGACCCGACAGAAGCCCATGGTTTTGTCGCTCGGCGAGGAACGCGAGCACCGCAGCCGCCGGAAACCCACCCCGCGGCTGCGATCAGGCATGACAGTCTGATCATCGAAGCAGCACTGGCGGTGGGCGTTGCTCACGTGGCATCAGCTCACGGTCAGGGTGCCTTGCATTCCTGCGGAGCGATGATCGGGAACGCTGCAGAAGAACGTGTAGGTTCCGGGCTTGAGGTTCACGGTCAGGGTCTTGCCGCCACCCTGAAACGTGGGTGTGGCGCCGAGGATCGGTCCGTTCGTGCCTTGCTCGATCGTGAGGTTGTGCGGCATCGGTGAGCTGTTGGTGAACTGGACCGTGACCTTGCCGGCCTTCGCGCTCAGCGTGCTTTTGGTGAACTTCAGCTGACCGCTGGGGTCTGCGGCGAGCGTCAGCGCCCCGCCGCTGGCGCCGTTTGAAGGTGGCGTGGTCGACGCCGCGGGAGGAGGGGCCGACGCTGCCGTCCTGGAAGAGGGTGATGGCGTGCTGCTCGATCCTCCGCATGCCGTTAGACCGAGCACGAGGGCGGCAGCGGCGAGAGCGAAAGTCAGGATCTTGGGCATGCGTGCGTCTCCTTGCAGGTGGTCGAGATCCTGGCCGCGCTGCTTGGCGGAGGACCATTCGATCAGTAAGACGCGTTGGCGCGCCGGTCCTTCCCGCCGCCCTTAGGACACGTTGTCGAAGCTGCTCGTTGCGACCCGCGGCGGCCGCGTATGCTGCGGCGTGCCTGATGCTGGAGCCTGCCAAGAGCCCCGAGCATGGTCGTGGCCGTGGTGGTGAGCGCCGCAGCGCGTTAGCGGTTTGGCGCGCGGCGCAGCGACAGGCCCAGACCGAGGAGCAGCACCCCGCAAACGAGGCCTGCGATCACGTTCAAACCGGTCATCGGCAACGTTTGGCCGCTGCTCGCGGGAGCGAGAGCGCGCGGCGCGGTGGCTGAGCTGCTGCGCGACCTCTCGCTGCCGCTGGTGGAGCTAGTCGACGTGGTTGCCGGTAAGACCACGATCGTCCCCCGCATGAACGGGTGGATCCTGCAGAAGTACGCGAACGTGCCCGGCTGAGTGCGCGCGGTAGCCGTATGAGCACTCGGCCCGTTGTTGGTCCACGTGATCGTGTCCCCGGCGTGCACCGTGGTCGAGCTGGGGCTGAACTGGAAGTCCGCGATCGTCACGCCCGGATCGCTGGCTGCATGGGTGCTTGGGTGGTGAAGCGCTGAGTGGTGCGGCCGCCCGCGCGGGCCGGTGACGTGCGTGACCGCCATGCGCCGACGAGGGTGCTGGACGCCGGTCATGCGGCGGGGGCGCGCGGTCAGGATCAGAGTAGCTACATACCGCGAAGTCCTTCCGGCGACGCGCACCCCCACGCGATGGGTCCCAGGCGCGGCGAACAGCACGCTCGCGCGGGGACTGGATCCCGTGTCGAGCGAGTAGACGCCGCGGCCGTTCAGATCCCATCGGTAGTCCGTTGCACCCCCAGGCGGGTTGAGCAGGAGCAGCTGGACGCGCTGACCTGCCTCGGGTTTCGCCGGCAAGACGGAGAGCTTGAGCCGCGCGGCGCCCGCAGGCCGGTACCCGGTATCGGCCCGGCGAACGGCTGGCCCGGGCTGACGCGCTTGGCGCCTATGTGAACGCTCGACGCCGTGCAGCGGCAACGGCAATACGACCGCGGACAGCGCGGCGGTGAGCGGCAAGCGACTCATTCGAGCTAGCACTAAAGACCCATGACGTCCGCTGGCCGTAAAGCTTCCCGCTTGCGGCCGTGGCGCCCCAATGCATGCGGTCGATTTCTCGACGCCGTGCAGCGGCAACGGCAATACGACCGCGGACAGCGCGGCGGTGAGCGGCAAACGACTCATTCGAGCTAGCACTAAAGACCCATGACGTCCGCTGGCCGTAAAGCTTCCCGCTTGCGGCCGTGGCGCCCCAATGCATGCGGTCGATTTGCTGCTCAGGACGGGAGCCGGCCGCTCCCGCCCGAGCCGACCGGATAGCGTCAGCCGAAGTTCCTCGCTTCACTTGAGCGAGTTGGTCCTTCGTCAGGGAGAGGTCTCAATCTATTGGTCTGCTCGGTGATCAGCGCAGCAGGCGTAGCGCTGGGACAGGGTCTGCCTGTGTGGCGCAACTATCAGCCGCCGCCGTAGGAGACGACGAGGTCGGTGGCGACGCCGGCGAGGAAGCCAGCGGCCAGAAGGTAGAGGCCGAGCGTGCGGTGGCCGTAGCGGCGCATGCCGATCCAGATCTCACCGACGACGTAGAGGATCGCTCCTCCGGCGAGAGCGTAAAAGGCGAGCTCGAGGGGGTCGGAGTGGACCTGGTAGCCGACGATCGCGCCCAGGAACGTCGGTCCTCCACCGATCAGCCCGGCGAGGCCGAGCCACGCCCATGACGGCCGTATCCCGCCGAGCGGGCCGACGATGCCGAAGCCCTCGGTGGCGTTGTGCAGTCCAAAGCCGATGACCAGTACGGTGGCCAGCCCGATCGCGCCTGCCTTGGCCGAGACGCCGATCGCGAGTCCCTCGGCGAAGTTGTGCAGACCAATCGCGACGGCGATCGTCATCCCGGTCTGCAGTGCCCGGCGCCGCGCGTCGGCGGCGTCAGCGTGATAGGCGGCGAGCTCCTGAGCGCTCAAGCTCGCGGATGCTTCACCTCCCGCGATCGGCGGCAGCGTCGGCGCGCGCGGGCGCAGGCGCCGCTCGATCGCCGAGATGCCGGCAGTGCCGATCGTGAAGCCGACGGCGAGCACTGCGAACAGGCCGAGCACGTGCAAGAAGCTGGTCTTGTGGTCCTTAAAGCTGCCTAGGCTGGTGTCGATGATCGCTTGGCCGTGTTGGGTTACGTCCATGAAGATGAACGCCAAGATTCCGACTGAGAACATCGCCAGAGCGACCCGCACGCGATCATCGACGCGGTTGACGCGTCCGAGCGGCAGGCCGAGGTAAATCGTGAAGCCGGCGATCGCTCCCAACAGCACCGTCTCGGCGAAGCTCATCTACACCTCATAGTTAGGGCACCCTAATTAGGTTGCCCTAATCTATATCACACCATCGGTGGATCGAACTACCGGCACCGCGCGGCGCCGCCTGCGGGGTGTGCCTGCGATCCTTGACGACTGTGCGAGCTGGATGTGTGGTCGGCTTCTACCGCCCCAAACGAATGGTCGCGTGAGTCCGCACTGGTTGAGCGTCGTTCGGGTACGTCCCTCCATTCCAGACGGGAGCAGCAGCATCGAGACGTGACCGGCCGAGAGGACAAAGCGGTCGCGGTTGGCCAGTTCGGGTCGGCCGGGTTGTGGCGCATCGCACGCCTGCCCGCACGTGTGCGGCAAAGCCGCCCACGTCGAGGGAGTGCCGCGGGAATCCAGGCTAAGCGCGAGGTGCCGCGCGGCCAAGAGCGACGGGGGCGCTACCCGACCGGCGCGCCCGACGGCTTGACCGCACGCCAGACGCCGCCGAACTGGGACGCGCCGACGTAGTCGATGGAGCCTGGGGAGACGTCGCCGCTGTAGCGATACAGCGGGTGACCCGCATAGGTCACCTGGACGGCACCGCCGCGGATCCTGATCGTCCCGAGCAGCGACCGCTTGACGCCGTGGCCGGCGTGCGGGCTGCCATGGGTACGGGTCAGCGGCCAGACATGAGCGCACCCCCTGACCATCACGCAGCGATCCTTGCGCTTGCCGTCGCGGCTGAATGCGTACAGGGTGAACCCGGTGCCGTCGACGAGCACCTCGCCGAGGGCAGTTCGCTTGAGCTGGATCGTGGTTGGGGCGACGGCGGTGTGCGCGGGTGCGTCTCTGGCGGCCGCCATCGACGACGATGAAACGACCGCTGGCGAGGCGACGATCGCTGTGCCGAGGATCGATGCTGCTAGCGCGGTCCGATTGCGGAACATGTCGTGACCTCCAGGGTCCGAGTTTACCTTGAGTAGATAGCCGGAGCGGATCTCTCGCTCCCCCAGTAGAGACCGCAGCGCGCGCACTTCCTTCCCGCCGCCGCCAGCGCGACACCAGGCGCGTAGCCTTTGCAGTCGCATTGCCGCGCCTTGACCCGACCTCGCTTGGTCAGCACCTCGATTCGCTCTACCGCGCCGGGTGGGCGCTGTGCGGATCGCGTGAGGACGCCGAGGATCTGGTCCAGGAGACGTTCGCCCGTGTGCTCGCCCGGCCGCGGACGGTGAAGGCGGGCGGCGATCGCGCCTACCTGATGAGCGCGCTTCGTAACACCTTCTACTCGCGGCTGCGCAGCGCCTCGAGGCGGCCGCGCACGACGCAGACACTCGAGGACGTGACGGCGATCGAGTCGCGTATCACGGTGCACCCGGAGCGCGCGGCGGAGGTCAATGAGATCTTCGCCGCGATCGCCGCACTGCCCGAGGACTTCCGGCTCGCGATCGCCGCCGTCGACATCCTTGGCCTTTCCTACGGCGAGGCGGCGGCGGTGCTCGGAGCGCGTGAGGCGACGATCACGACGCGTCTATACCGGGCCCGGCAGCGGATCGCGCGGCAGCTGAGCGATGAGCCGTCCCGGTCACCGGCGCGGGAAGGATCCGGGCCAGATCGGAGTCTTGCCCGATGGACGAACAGATGACCGACGAGCCACAGTTCCCCGAGACCGAGCTGGCGCGACTGGCCGACGGATCGTTATCCGCGTCGCGCCAAGCCGAGCTGCGTGCCGAGGTGAAGCGCTCGCCCGAACTCGCCCGGGCGCTCTTTGAGCAGGAGCGCGCGTTCGCGATGCTCCGCTCGGCAGAAGTGACGGCCCCGGACTCGCTTCGGATGCGGGTCGAGGACCTGGCTCGCGCCGCGGCCGCGCCGCGACGGCGCCCCCACTTCCGATTCGGCGGTGCACTCCCGCAGGCGGCCGCGCTCGCGGCCGTGGCTGCGGTGGCGGCCCTCGTGATTGTGCTCCGCGCCGGGGGAGGAGCGGCGGGCGGGCCGAGCCTTCGGCAGACGGCACGCCTGGCGCTGGCGTCGGCGACGATGCCGGCGCCCTCCGAGGCGAGCACTAAAACGCCCTCCCTCGACGTGTCGGCCGCCGGGATCCCGTTCCCCTACTGGGAGCGGAGCGTCGGCTGGCGCGCCAGCGGGGCGCGCGTCGAGAAGCTCTCCGGCCGGAGGATCATAACCGTGTTCTACAACGGCCCGAAAGGCGACCGGGTGGGCTACGCGATCGTGCCGGGCGCGCCCGTTCCCGTCCGCGGCGGATTCAGGGTTACGCGCGACGGGGTCGCCTTCAGGCTCCTCAGCGATGGGTCCGTCCGGCTGGTGACCTGGCTTCGCTCCGGTCACACGTGCGTGATCGCCGGGCGTGCAGTCAGCGACCGAACGCTGCTACGGCTCGCGACCGCCGACATCCCGCAGTGACCATCACCAATCCTCCGCGGATCCCGCCCGGTGCGCACCGCAGAGAGCCCACCGGTAACCCGCGTTCATCCAGGAGCTCGACTACGAGTCTCGCTAGGGTAACAGCGGTTGCTCACGTATCCGGCCGTTATCGCGCTTGATGTCAACGAGACGCTCTCCGACATGAGCCCGCTGGCCGCGCGGCTGGAGGAGACAGGTGCTCCCGGCCACCTGCTGGCGACGTGGTTTGCGAGCACGTTGCGGGACGGCTTCGCGCTGACGGCGGCCGGTGCGTACGCGAACTTCGAGGCGGTCGCGCAGGCGGCGCTGCGATCGATTCTTTCCGACACCCCGACCGTGACCGGCGAGCCCGGAGAGGCGGCGGAGTTCGTCCTCGCGGGCATGAACGAGCTGTCGCTGCATCCAGACGTGCAGCCCGGCTTAAAGCGTCTTCACGCCGCCGGAGTGCGGCTCGTGGCTCTGAGCAACGGTCGCAGGTCAAGTGTGGAGCAGCTGCTCGAGCGCGGCGGCGTATCGAAGGTCGTGGAACAGTGCCTGTCTGTCGAGGAGGTGCGACGCTGGAAGCCCGCATCCGAGCCCTATCGCTACGCCGTCGATCGCTGCGGTGTTGCCCCCGAGCAGATGATGCTCGTCGCGACGCATCCATGGGACACCGATGGCGCCAAGCGCGCCGGGCTGGCCGCCGGCTGGATCAACCGCTCAGCCATTTCCTATCCAGACCCTTTGCGAGCACCTGATCTCATCTGTAGTGACTTCGGCGAGCTGGCGGACGCCCTATCCGGTTGAGTTGCGCTCGAGCTCATGAGAGCCGTGCACGTGGATGCTGTCAGCACCCCGCGCTGGCGCGGACGATTGGTCTTCCCCCGGTTTGAAGGACACTTGACCGCTGGGGTCGAAAGGCCTCGACAAGGAGGTTCAAGCAGCGCCGGCAGGTAGCGGGCACGCCGCGGAGCGAGAGACCATCAGGCTCGCGGGCGCGGTCATCCAGTGATCGCGCCAGGCGCCCCGTCGCGCTCACGGCCTCGGCGAGCTTCTCGCGTCCCACGCTGCAGCAGTACGGCGCCGACGAAGTCGCGAAGGATCGCCGCCACCCCGAGGGGCGTACCTGGAGCTCGGCCATGCCGTCAGCTTGGGGTGGCGGCTGGCTCGCGTGCACGCTTTCGTTCCGCCACCACGGCCCGAATTGCGTCCCAGTCGATGTCCTTGAAGTTGTGCATCGGGCCGCACATCGAGCAGAACTCGGCGGGCTTGAAGTAGTCGTCGGCGAGCGTCTCGTCGTTCATCGCCCGCGCGGTCTCGGGATCCAGCGACAGCTCGAACTGTCGCCGCCAGTCAAACGAGAAGCGCGCCTCCGACAGCTCGCGGTCCCAGGCGGCCGCCCGCCTGGAGCCGCGCGCGAGATCGGCGGCGTGCGCGGCAATGCGGTAGGCGATCAAGCCCTGCTTGACATCCTCAGCGTTGGGCAGCCCGAGATGCTCCTTGGGCGTGACGTAGCAGAGCATCGAGGTGCCGTGCCAGCCGACGCTCGCCGCGCCGATCGCGCTGGTGATGTGGTCACAGCCCGGGGCGACGTCGGTGACCAGCGGCCCCAGCGTGTAGAACGGAGCCTGGTGGCAGACCTCCTGCTGGCGGCACACGTTGGCCTCCAGCTGGTCCATGGGAACGTGTCCGGGCCCCTCGATCATCACCTGGACATCGCGCGCGCGCCCACGCTCTCTGGGTCAGCTCGCCGAGCGTGTCGAGCTCGGCGAACTGCGCGGCGTCAGAGGCGTCCGCGATCGATCCCGGGCGAAGGCCGTCGCCCAGCGAGATCGACACGTCGTGACCGCGGCAGATCTCAAGGATCTCCTCGAAACGGTCATAGAGCGGGTTCTCGCGCTTGTGGTGGACCATCCAGCGCGCGAGCAGCCCGCCGCCGCGGGACACGATCCCGGTCACCCGATGCTGACAGAGCGGCAGGTACTCGAGTCGAACGCCGGCGTGGATCGGACCAGTCGAAAGGCTGACACCGCGCCCCGGCCCGACCCTACGAGTTCCGCTTCAACCGCCGCCGCTCGCGCAGCCGCGGCCTGGTCTTCTACCGCGTCCTCGAACTCGCCGTCGCGCACCCGCCGGTGCGCTACCACGAACTGATCGCCAACCCCAAGCCCGGCCGGGCGCGCCCCACTCCACCCCGAACCCGCGGCCACCCGCCCAGCCTCGACCGACGCCGGGCGAAGCGCCCGTGGCGGACCGCATAGCCCTACTCCGGTTAAATGGCAACCCCAGACCCGGCTTTCCGTACGAGACTTCTCGGGACCCCGCTCAGGCGCGCTCAGGCGCCACCTGGCGCTCACAGGGCATCGGCATCGGCAGCGAACAAGCGCCAGCGGCCCGAACGGGCCGCCGTACGCGCCCAGGCCCGCGCCTCGCTCCCAAGCGACGCGTCCTGAGCCGTTCTGAGCCTCTGCGGTGCCGCCGCGCGACCACGGGGTTGCCGTATTTCGGCACCATGGGTTCGCCCGCGGCGAGAGAGTGGTGGATGAGTTGGGTCACGTTTGCGCTGAACCGCCCCTCAGGCCCTGCGTATCAGTCACTTTAATGACCAAAAACGTGACCATTCGCCTATTTGGAAGGCGAAATCAGGCGGCTGATCTCCCGCGCTCAACCAGGGAAGGAACGAGGCTGGGACGGCATCCATCCTCACCAGTGGCTCGGACGAGCGCTGCAGTGCCGGTGACTGCCTAGCAGTCGGCGGTGGGCCCGAACAGCGCCAGGTGTCCGGCGGGCCATCGCATCGTTCATCGTCAGACAGGAGATCAGCGCTTATGCATAAGACGTCGGTTCTTGCCCTCGCGGCCGTGATGCTCGCGCTCGCCGGGTGCGGCGGGTCAAGCTCAAGCAGCAGCAAGTCCTCTGCGGGGTAGCGCCATCGTCTGCGCGAAATCCAACCGCTTAGTGTTTGTCGCCATTCACGGTGGCCTGCTCATCCGGGGAGCGGCACAGCGCGCCGACGCGGTCGGTGGTCATCCCGTCGACCCTGGGCTTGCCCCACGAGCCGGTCGACCGTGAATGGGTGCTCACGCCGTTCAATGCCGCCTGCGGCACGACCGCGGCGATCGCCCGCTGAGAGCGCCGCGAGACGATGCATACCCCGTCGCCGGCCCGGGGATGGTTCGTTGCGGCGGCGCGGTTCGTCTGATCAGATGCCTCCGGCTAGGCTCTGGACGGCCCGGACGCTGAGGCTGGTGCTGCACGCCGTACCGGTGTGAGCATTCGTTCCGCGAGGTAGCCGAACCCGAGTCCGATCGTGACCCACAGGATCATCTGGTTGATCACGGAGTACAGCCGGAACTTGAAGAGCACGTCGGCGGGGAAGCCGGGGTACACGATCTGCCCATGGGCGTTCTTCAATGGCTGCGGGGTCTCGGTCGCGAAGTTGCCGAACTGGACGCGGTTGGCGTGTAGGTGGCCGATTGGCGGGAGGATCGCGATCACGATCGCGATCCAGACCACGCACCCGAGGAGCGCGACGATCGCCGCGTTCCACGCGCCGATCCGGCCGGTGAGCCGGCGTGCAGCGATTACGGCTGCTGTTACCGACACGATCGAGATCGCGACCATCGCGAGGTAGAACTGCCCGCGGGTGTTGATCGTGTCCGGATGCCCGATCGCGGGTGGGTTCGCCGGGTACTTCAGGTACGGGACCATGTAGATCGCCAGGAAACCCAGGGCCGCGATCAGCAGCGCCAGAACCCGCGGGCTGAGAGCGTCGCCGTATCCTCGGTGAGCCAGGGTGTAGAGGACCGCGAAGAGGGCGCCCAGCGCGATCCCGAAGACCAGCAGCCCTAGACTGGCGCCGACGTTGCGTTGGACGGCGCGGCTGAAGATGTCGGGCCCCGGAGCGTTCGGAGCGAGCCCCGCCGCCTTGCGCAGCGTCACCTCGACGGCGTCGCGGCCGGTTTGATAGTTGATCGAGCTCTCGATGACCGGCTCGACCATGATCCTCGTGAACAGGAACGCGAGGACGCCCGCGAGCGCCCCCGCCGCGACGCCGCGAAGCACCAGTCGCTTCTCCATCGCGATGTGCTGCAGCGCTGCCTAGTGGCAGGGGAATCCGAGCAGGTGCCGAGCGTCATGCACGAACTCGTGAATGAACATCGACTTCCCGAAGACCGACGCCGCGCCCTCATCGACACCGATGAAGTAATACGCGAGCAGCACGATCAGGACTGTCCCGATCAGCCAGCGGTCCCCGCTGGAAATCGAGATCGCGACAGGATTACGCGCCCGTGACCGGGACGGTAGGAACGGAGCTGAGGTAGACAGAACAGCCTCCTTGGAGATCAAGCGTCTCGTCTGTGTGAGCTGGAACCCGCGTCGAGGGTCTGACTACGGAGGGATCTCCGATCACAGTGGCGCGACCGTCCCGGTTTCTCACCGGATTCCCCGAAGTGGGCGTTCACGCACGATACCGCACCCCCTCCGATCTGGCCAGCTGACAGTTCACCCGCGCCAGCGTCCAGCGCCCGCCCTCTACGTGGATCTCAGTCACGCTGAGCGGAGCGACGTCAACGCGCCAGAAAGCGCTCGCGGGCGCACCGAGCGCATGGACGACCGCCGCCTTTACTGCGCCACCGTCAACAACAACGGCAAGGAAACCCTCACCGCCGGCGCGCGCGTCGAGCGCCGCGACGACTCGGGCGCGGAACACAGTCAAGCTCTCCCCGCCATGCGGGCACGTATGAGGGTCGCTCATCCAGCCGGCGAGCCCCTCGGGATCCTCCGCGGCCACCTCAGCGAGCGAGCGGCCCTTCCAAATGCCGACATCACATGCCGCGAGCTCCTCGATCACAAACGAACTCAGCCCTAACTCCGAGCCCGTCTCGACGCATGCCCGCTCCGGGCCGCTGACCCCAGCGCAGCGGCTCGGAAGGCTCGTACCGAGCTCCCGTGCGCGGAGGACCGCCGCCGGCTCTAGCGGCTCGTCGAGCCCGAACGATGCTGATCGCACCGCGGGAGTCGAACCATGCCTGATCATCATGAACCGCCTCACGAACACATCCTGACCGGCCCGGACGGCCAGGTGGTCGGTCAGGCTGCGAGCTTTTGGATCAGCAGCCTGACCCCGAGAGCGGTGAGGGCCAGCCCAGCGAGCCGCTCCGCGCCTTGCGCGAAGACCGGCGCCGACGCGGGCGCCGAGTCGTAGGCCGAGCTGGGAGAGGATGAGCGCTTGGGCGCCGATGAGAGCGATCACGAGCAGCGCCGGTAGGTGCAGAAGCCCGAGGGTGAAGCCGATCGCGAGCTCGTCGAGGCTGATACTCACGCCGAGCACGACCGCGCCCCAGCCGGTCGCGCTCGCGAGTTGTCGACGTTCTCTTCGTCGTCATCGTGAGCTAGCAGCGTGTAGAGCCCGAGCGAGCAGGACGCCAATAGCGATGTAGTCGGCGGCGCCGCCGATGGCATGGCCGAGCGGCGCTCCGAGGGCGAGCCCGACGAGTGGCATGCCGGCCTCGAAGCTGGCCATCAGCAATAAACCCGGAGGCGGCGCTTGGGGTCAAGGCCCGTGACGCCGAGTGCGGCCGCGACCGCGAAGGTGTCCAGGCCGAGCGGCAGCACGAGCGCGATCAGCTTGACGATCACGATCAGCCCGCCTGCGCCCAGGCGCGCCGCCCCTCGCGCAGCCCGTACACGAGGATGACGAGCGCGGAGAGCGGGTCCGCCCACCACCATCCCGCCGCTGCGTTCAGGGCGACGCCGGCGAGCACCGCTGCCGCGAGCGCCCCGTCGATCAGCGTGACGCGCGCCTCGGTGCGCAGGACAATGTTTCCAGCCGCTGTGCGGTGTTCCGCTTGCCGGCGGCGAGTGCGAGCATCGCCAGGACTGTCAGCGCGAGTCAGACGATCCCGAGTGTTGAGTGGCCTGGGTGCGAGCCCGAGATGAGCGTCACTGCGGTCTGTACGGCGATGTAGAGCGCCAGCAGCACGAACGCGACAGCGATGATCCGCAACGCTCGCCGCTCACGGCCCGCAGCCGCGCCTCCGTTGAGCTGCCACACGACGACCGCTGAGGCGACGATCTCGATCAGCGAGTCCACTCCGAAGCCGGCCAGGGCCACCGAGCCCGCCGCGACCGCGGCGAAGACCAAGACGACCGTGCCGACGACGTTCCACCCGAGCGTCGCATACTCAAGCGCAAGGCCGCGACGGAGCAGCATGCGACCGGTCGCAGTCGAAGTGCTCACCGTCGAACCGTAACGCGCGTCTGGGCGGCGCTCCTGACCCGCGAACATCGTCATCGGAGCAGGGCGCTCCTAATGTCCAGCGGTGTTCGTGGGGGGGACTGCTCGGCCGTCTCGATCGACAGCAGTTGCACGGTCGCGTGGTCTACTTGCAGTGTCGTGTGGTGGATGTCGAACCGCTCGTGCAGGAGCTGTTTCAGCGCCCGCGCGACTTCGTGGCAGTTACACTCGTTATCGACCAGCACGTGCGCGGACAGCGCGGGGAAGCCGGAGGTGATTTCCCAGACGTGGAGATCATGAACCTGACTGACGCTCGGCTGGCTGGCCAACGTTTGGCCGATGGCGTCAGGGTCCAGCCCTCGCGGAGCCGCCTCGAGGAACACTCTGCCGCTCGCTTTCAGCAGGCCGTAGGCGGCGTAGAGCATGATCGCGGCGATGATCAGCGAGGCGATGCCGTCCGCGCGGCGGAACCCCGTCGTGAGGATGACCGCGCCGGCGATCGCGGTGAAGATGAACGCGGCGAGATCGGTCAGGATGTGCTGGAAGGAGCCCTCGATGTTAATTGACTGGCGGTTGGCCTTCAACAGCGTGTAGCTCGCCGCGAGGTTGACGACGATCCCAACCAGCGCGACGACGAGCACGGCAGTACCGCCAACATTGGGCGGATTTACGAGCCGGGTGATGCCTTCGTAGATGATCAGCAGGCCGAGTACCAGCAGGGTGGCGCCATTGAACTGCGCCGAGAGGATCTCGGTGCGTTTGAGGCCGTAGGTCAAGGCGCCCTTGGCAGGTTTCGCGGCCAGGCGGATCGCGACGAGCGAGAGCCCGATCGCGCCGGCGTCGGTGAGCATGTGCGCAGCGTCAGAGAGCAGCGCGACCGAATGCACGACCGCGCCGACCACCACCTCGAACAGCATGAAACCGACGATCAACGCGAGCGCGATCGTCAGCTTCCCGCGATCGGCATCAGCGGACACCCCGTGTGAATGGCCCGCGTGCCCGCCCCCGCTGTGACTGTGATCGTGGTGGTCGTGGGCCATCAGCCGCAGCAGTCCTCGCTGCACGCCGGCGAGGCATCAAGGCCAGGCATCGCGGCGCGCAACACGTGTCTTCTCCGCGCCACCCATCACGGCCCTCTTTCAGGGCGATGCCGGCGATCGCGAGCGCGGCCACCGGATCTAGCCAGGAAAGTCCGATGCCCGCTCCGATGAGCGCGATCAGCGCCGTCGCGGCCTGGACGGCGCACATCAGGTTCTGGATCCCCTCCCCAGAGGTGGCCCCGGAGCCCAGTTGGCGCCCCAGACGCAGCTTGACCCAGCCCAGCAACGGCATCAGCACGATCGCACTGATCGTCAGGGCAACGGCCAGGACGGTGGCGTTGGTCTCGCTGCCGTTGATCAGCTTGCGAATCGCCTCGACGACGAAGAACGGGGCGAGCACAAAGAAGCTCGCGGCCACCCAGCGCTGCGCCCGAGCCTCGCTGGTCGCCGACAGGGTCCGCCGGCCTGTGAAGCGCCACACGACAATCACGGCCGCGAGCGCTTCGACGAACGAGCTGGCCGCCCACGTGACCACGCCGAGGCTGTGGGCTTGCAGTCCGGCCACGATGCCGACAAAGCCTTCAACGCTCATCCAGGCCAGGCTCGCCCAGGCCAGCAGCTTCGCCCGCCGCGCAGCGAGCAACCACGTGTCGCTGCGGACGGGCTGCGCCGCGGAGGTGGGCGCGGGCTGAAGGACGGGAAGCTCCGGCGTGCTCACGACAGCGTCTCGGCGCCGTCCAGTAGGCCGGCCAACAACGCCCGACCGGATTCCGTGAGCGCATAGAGCACCATCTTCCCGTCCCGCCGGCTGCGGGCCAGACCCAGCGAACGCAGAATCCTGACGTGATGAGAGACGAGATTGTCCGCGCGCTCGGTCACCCACGCCAGGTCACACACGCACAGCTCATCGGTCGCCGCTAGTGCCGCGGCAATCGTCAGGCGAGTCGGATCCGAGAGCGCCTTCGCTTGAGCAGCGAGCGTAACCGCAACTTCGTCATCCAGGCGGCCCTGCCGCAGCTGCTCAGCCTTTTCGAGGTCAAGGCAGAGGAGATCGCATCGGTCATCAGCCATCCACTCATTCTAATGCTCATCATCGCGTTGCGACGAAAGTCGCAACGCAGTCTCGCAGGCGGCACATCCTTGCGCGCGATCCAAACCCGGGAGAGACGCCCAATCACGACCAGACCGGGCCGAAACCTCCGAGCGGCGTTGCGTCCCGCGGTTTCGATCCGCGTCCGGTCCTCGCCACGGGACGAATCCGCGCGGCCGGCCGGTTGCTGGGAAGGAATCAGTCCCGCATGCGTCTGGTGAACCACAGCCCCGAATCCGTCTGGGAGGACAAGTGCTGAGAGCCAGAGTCATTGTTGTCGTATCGATCGTCGCCGCTGCGTTGCTAGCCGGCTGTGGCAGCAGCAGTAAGAGCCCGGCGAGCGCAGCGGGCTCGTCGCCCGCGAGCACCTCCGCGCACGGGGCATACGGTGCGCCTGCGAGCACGCCAGCGCCCGGCGCGTCGCCCGCGGTGCTCGTGGTTTCCAAGCCCAACAAGCTGGGCACGGTGCTCGGGGCGGGCCCGAAGCAACTCACGGTCTATCTGTTCGAGGCCGACAAGGGGTCTACCTCGAACTGCTCGGGGGCGTGCGCGTCGGCTTGGCCTCCGGTGACCACGACCGGCAAACAGACAGCAGCTGGGAAGGCGCTCGCGGCTGACCTGGGCACGAGCAAGCGATCGGACGGCACGATGCAGGTGACCTACAAAGGCCATCCGCTCTACTACTACGCCAAGGATGGGGATTCCAAAGACGCCTACGGCCAGGGCCTCAAGCAGTTCGGTGCCGGCTGGTACGTACTGGCGCCGTCGGGCAACAAGATCGATAAATCCTGACTGCAGGCCGCACTCCGCGCGGCTGAGCGCCGGGGCCGCCCGGATTCACTTCGGCTACTCCGACATCTCGGCCGGAGCGCGCGCATTATCGACACCAAGCTCGTCCCTCGCCAAGTCGCTGGCCTGGTTGAGGATCGACTCGGGATCGCGGTCAGGGTGTGGGCGGCTGTGCGGCGTCCGCGCCTCTCGGTCTGCTCGGAAGCCGCAGACTCGGTCTCGGGCGCCAACACGCGAGCCACGCCGTCGCTGTAGAGGCCCACGCCATGCTCGCGGCTACGATCCGGGACTCCGCACCCGGTGAGAATGAGCCAAGGCGACGTTGAGGGATTGACTCTCGCCGGCTGTCAGTCACCGCTCGGCGGGGTGCGGACGAGCGAGCTATGTCCTTCTCCGACTGGGTCACGCGCCAGCGTCGGCTGAGCTCGTGGCGGCGGAGCTCGTCGCCGGCGCCGAGGTCCTGCAGGCGCCAGCGCCGCCCGACCAGCGCCCCGGCGACCGCCGGGGCGGCGATCGGGCCGAGCAGCATCACCCCCAGCCACCACCGCGCCGCGGCCGCGACCGCGAATCCGAGCAGTCCGAGCACCGCTACGGCGTAGAGGTTGCGGATCGACAGGCTGCTGCGCCGACGGATCAGCCACGCCCCCACCACACCGAGCGTCCCGAAGCTCAGGACGAGCGCAACGTCGACGAGCACCACAACCGGCCTCAGCACACATCACAGCCTATCGCTCAATACCGATACCTGCTAATCCCGTCCGCTAGCTACCAGTACTTCCGCCCTTCTTTGCGCGTGCGCTCCACGCCTGCAACGCCTGCTCACGAACCACCTCCAGCCGCTCGACCCGCAACCCACCGCCCCGCCCTACCCCCAGGCCTCGCCCGGCGGCGATCTCCCTGACCCGCTCACCCACCAGCTCATCCCCACAGACATAGATCACCCCGCCGCTCTGGCCAGCCGCCCGCCACCGAGCGTGCAACCCAACGATCGCCTCAAGACGCGGCGTCGACTTGCGCGCCAGCTCCACCTCAACCGCCACCCGCGCCGCCCCATCCGGAAGCCACGCCAGATCCGGACGATGCCCAGAGCGATGCTGCCCCCGACCATCACGCCAACGCAAATCCCCGCGCCAGGACCCATCCGCCAGCACCTCCCGACAGCCCTGCATCACCCGCCCGCGGACCGTCAACCACGCCGCCACCCACGCGCACCCCACCAAATGCGCCCACCACGTCGGCGCCGGCACACCCGCCGCCAACACCGGCACCCCAACCATCCGCACCCCCGACCTACTCGCGACCAACAACGACCCCTCACCCCGAGTCATCGCACACCGCTCAACCCACCCCTGCGCCACCAGCCGACGCGCATGCCCAAACGCGCGCGCCCGACTCCACCCCATCGCACACCCCCACGCCTCCACCGGCGCCGGACCCACCCGACACAACCACCCAAGCCCCTCAAGACTCGCCGGCCCCCACCGCAACCCAGACCCCACCCGCGACCCGTTATCGCTCACCGCCACCCCCTGACGATCAACCCCGGCCATCGCTCTCGATCACCCTCCCAAACTGTCTTTGCCCTGAGGTTGATGTTGACGTTTTTGGGTTTGTCTTCTTCTCAATTTTGAACTCATCTGATGACTGCTTGTTCTGCTCTTGTGCTGCTGCTGACTTGCCGTCCCCGCCCCTGCTGCCAAATCGAATACCTGGACCCGAGGCAGACTACCCGAACGAATACGTGGAGGGCGGGTAGTCTGCCTCGGATCCAGGCCCAAACACCAGTGGCAGCAGGGGCGGAGACGGCTCACAGGCAAGACTCACAATCAACACTTTAGTCAACACTTCGGTCAACCCCCCGGCGAGCAGCCAGGGCAGCCCGACCCCTTCTTCTCGCTGCCGCAGTTGATCTCTGAGATAGCCTCTAGGCGCGGCATAGCGCTTTGACTGCCAGAAGCGCTCTAGACGCGTCAAACACGAACGTGAGGCGCGTGGGCCAGAGAGGCGTCTTAAGGTGTTCTAGGTTCAAGGGAAGTGCCTAGCTTCCGACGCTGCCTGCACGCTCGCGATCACCCGAGCCGGTAAGGCAAATCGAGGCCTCGGACACCGTCCGGATCGTGCCGCCAACCCCCGCGCCATCCGCGGCCGGGAGTGCCGCCCACCCCCGGGGGACGACGGCCGCCATCCCCCTGATCAAGGCGCACACCGGCCGCCAACCCCCCGGGCAGCCCAACGCTCAGGCCGCCAACCCCCCGACCACTAACTGAGGAACCCAGCCGCAGGCGTGCGATCCGGCTAGCCGCCACCCCGCGACCAGCACTGTGAAGACCGCCCTGAGGCTCTCAGAGCAACCTCCAGGCGCTCTGAGACCCGTGCCAGCCCCCTTGGCGGGCAGGGGGGCTCTCCGTAGCCCCTGCGCCCCCTCCTACATCGCCCAGGGCCCGACTGGTTGCTACGGGCCGGCGCGCAGCCCCACAGCCGGCCCCTGACCCTCACGGCCAGCCGCCCGGACCGGTGAGCTGCCGGCGCTATTGATCAGCGCCTGGCGGACCAGCTCGTTCTGCTCCCGGGCCTCCCGCAGGCTCAACCCGCGAACCGCCGCCGGCCGCTCCCCCGGACACTTACGCCGCCCCGCCACCCGCTCGCTCGGCGCCGACGGCCGCCGGCGCGGCGCGATCCGAAACGCCGGGATCCCCGTATTCGCCCACCGCCCCCGAACAGACCACTTCTCCGCCCCCCGATACCGCACGTCAGCCTGATAGAGCTGCCCCAGCGCCGCCCGCACGCACCCCGCCGCGCGATGCCGGCGGCCACGCAACCCCAGCGTGTAGCGAAGCGGAGCGCCGAGATAGAACTGGATCGCGTCGTCATACCCGTCCCGGTGACTGGCCTGCAACCACGCGTACAAGCGCTGGGCCACCGGACGCAAATGCGCCCACACCCGAAAATCAATCAGCGTCGGCCGGCCCCTGGCGATCTCCGCTCGTACCCACTCGGCGAGATAGATCCGGATCGTCGCCTCACCCTCCTCGCCGCCGGCGTCGACGTCGTCCTGCGCGATCGCCATCGCATACTCCTTCGAGAGCTCGGCGAGCGCGCCCGCGTACTCGCCAGCAGCAACCCACCGCCCATCCGGCAGCCGGCGCTCGACCCGGTCGATCGGCGCTCCGGGGATCTCCAGATCCTGGCGCGGCGACCCGCCCTCAGGCGACGGGTTCACGCTCGCCGACAGCTGCAGCAGCTCAAGCTCGTCAAGCCACCGGTGAACATCGCGAACATCCTTACCGCCCAACCGCTCCCGGCCGGTCACCAGCTGCGCCAGCTCCCCCGCGGTCGTCGCCGCGTAGGGCAGCGCCTCACGATTCCGGGAATGCCAGATCCCGCCCGCGGCCGCCAGCACCCCGAGATGCGCCGCCCGCAACGTCACCGAGCACAACACCCTGCCGTACACGTCCTCGCCGTCGTTGCGCCCGTCGCGGTGCGTGTCCGCCGAACTCGGCAGCCGCTTAGCCAACGCGCGGGGCAGCTTGCCGCGCAGCTCCCCGATCCGCTCGGTGCGTCGCTGCCCGTGCGCGCGCTCGGCTCGCGGCTTGATCGTGCCTGTCTTGCCGTAGCCGACCTGCTGCAAGACCTCCAAGGCTTCCTCGACACCCGCCTGGCCGTGCTCGCCGCCGTAGAGCTCACAAAGCTCGGCGCGCTCACCCGCGCTCAACAACCCCGGCGACAGGCCGCCCAACCGCGACGGCAACAGCTTCGACGCCAGGAACCGGACCGTCCAATCCCCGCCCGCCAACTGATCCACCCGCTCGGCCAAACCGACCGGCACAACACCCGGCCGCCGACCGCGGAGCGGCACCATCCGCCAGCAGTCCACCCCACAGCAGCGCCTGACGGTCTTGCTCGAGCCGCACGGGCAGGGGTCATTGCTCGCAGGCGCGGGCCCGGAGGCCTCGGCGTTGATCTGGCTGTAGACCATCGGCTTCGCGCAAAGCCTGTCTCTGTGGAATGGAGTAGTCCAGGGTGGGGACTTGCTCACGCTCGAAATCGAGGGTGGGGACTTGCTCGCGCTCAAGGGTGGGGACTTGCTCGCGCTTAAGGACCGCCCGGGCCGCTCAGAGTCGGATCTGACCTCGGCGTTCCAGGCCTTTTGGCTGTTAGCTCAAGGGTGGGGACTTGCTCGCGCTCAAGGGTGGGGACTTGCTCGCGCTCGAGGGTGGGGACTTGCTCGCGCGAAAGTTGCTACTGAGGGTGGGGAGTTGCTCGCGGTTTTGCCGTCCGGCCGTGGTCTTAGCGTTGCGGCATGTCGAAGTACCAAGTGGGTTATCTAGATCCGGATGTCGCCGCGAGCGTCGGACAGCTGGCCGGCGGGCCTACCGGCCGAGTGCGTCTCAACGGGCGTGAGATCCTTGCCTCGACCACGCAGCTCGTCGGCGCCAAATGGGGGGAGACACATCGGAACCTGCTGATCGCGATGACGATGTTCTACGTCCAGAACGGGCACGACGGGATCGCGGAGGCCTCGCTGACCAAGCTGACCCATCTCGTCTGTGGTGCATCCGCCGGTGGCAAGGAGTACAAGCTGATCGCCGCCGCTGCCCACGATTTTTTCAAGGGCGAGCTGACGATCGATGGCTTTGACGTCACGACCGGGCAGCCGACGCCCGGCGTGTACTCGCGTACACGACTGCTGATCGATCTCGTGTGGCATGAGCACCTCGAACGGGTGTTTCAGGGGAAGCTTCGCGGTCGTGAGGAGATTGGTCGCCGGCTCGGTGCCGTTCGCGGCCAGAACACGATTCGCTGGCGCTTCCATCCCGCGTTCGCCGAGCGGATCGAGTCCGCCGAGGTCGTCTCACTTGACTGGGATCGACTGCGCACCCTTCACGGTGTAGCTCAGAGCCTGTGGATCCAGCTCAGCGCTCCACGGTTCTGCTTCACGCCTCTGGTGGAGCGGCCCGGCTGCGAGCGTCTGGAGCTGCTGCTCGACGAGCCGGCGTGTCGGGCATTTGGCATCTCGGCTAGCCAGGATCGTGATCGGCGGCGGACGTTGAATCGCGCCGGCGAGCGGATCCTCGACGTTGACCCTTCCTATGAGGCCTTCGAGGCTCACGGTGGCCGCAACATCGCAAGCCGCTTGGTCGTAGTTCGTCGCGCGGGTGCCGGCAGCCAGACGTCCGAAGCGCAGCTGATGCTCTCGATGTCTGAGACGGCAAGGGCAGCGGCCTGAGGCGGTTGGATTCCGCCCCGACTCAAGCAGCTAAGAGTGCGCGCCAGCCTTGAACCGCGCCCGATAACCCTCGTTATGTCTTCTTGCCTGCAATTGCGGTGTTTTGTGGGCAAGCAATAGGAAGATGCATTGGGTGTTCAGGCTGGGTCGCCGGCGAGCAGGACGCGCAGCTCGCGTAGGAGTTCGCGGGCCTGCGCCGTGGTCTTGGGGCCCTCGAACTCGACGACCGCAGTGCTCCAGCTCGCGAGGGTCGGGCGTCCGGGGCCCGCGGCGGCGTGGCGAAGCTCGGTGACGAGCGCGCGCTGGCGCTCCCAGAGGGCCTCGAAGAACCGCACCCCGCGGGCTTCCTTGCGCAGCCCGAAGTACGGACCGTCCTCGTCGGCCTCAAGGCGCCCCCAGCGCCGCAGCAGCTGGCCGGCCACCTCGCGCTCGACGGGCGCGCGGAAGTGCAGCACCGCGAACAGCCACCGCGTGACCGTCGCGTCGTGCACCCGTTGGGCGCGGAGCTCGGCGCACTGCTCCTCGATTCGCTCCCACTGCGGCACGTAGAGCGATACCGCGACCTGATGCGGACGGCCGCCCCGCGCGTAAGGATTCACGAGCCATTCCGGGGCGTCCGGGGCGTGTGTGTGCTCTGGCGCCGGCTCGGCGCTCCGCCGACGCTCAGATCGCGCCGAGGGCCGACGCCTCGCCGGCGGGGACGCCGCCGGCTCTGCCGCGCCGGCTTTCGCCGGGAGGCCCGGCTTCGGCGTCGCGCCGCTCGGGCGGCGGGGGTCGTCGAGCCGGTGCGCCTCCACCGGCTTGATCGGGACCCCCTTCAGCGCCATCACGCCACCTCCGCGAGGGCCGGGACGAGCTCGCCGGCGAGCGCCACGAACGCGCGGGCTCCGTGATGGCGGGGCTCACGCAGGACGATCGGGCATCCCTCGGTGACCGCATTGGCGATCGCCTCGGTCTTGGGGATCTCCGTCACGAGCGCCGGCAAGCTGAGCGCCGCGAGCTGCTCGCGGGCGGCCTGCACGGTCAGCAGCCGGTCATCGGCTGCCACCCGCAAGACTTCAGGGATCGGCACGTCGAAGCCGACCTCCCGCAGCTCCACGACCGAGCGGACCAGCTCGTTGAGGCCCTTCACGGCGTTGCGGTCGGTCATCCGCACCGGCGCGATCACGCGGTCGGCCGCGACCAAGGCGTTCGTGGTGAGCTGCCCGAGACCGGGCGGGCAGTCGAGTATCACGTGCGCGTACTCGTCGACCTGGCCGTCGAGCATCCGGCTGAGCCAGCGCTCGCGGGCGGGGACGCGGACGAGGCCCTGCTCCACTCCCGACAGCCGCGACTCCTCCCCCGCCGGAACGAGATCCACGCCCACGGCGACGTCGATGATCCGGGCCTCCCCCAACTCGAGCTGGCCCTCGAAGACCTCGCAAAGACTCGGATGTCCGGCGACATCCGCGCCCAGCATGTCGCCGGCGTTGCCTTGAGGATCGAGATCGCACACCAGCGTGCGCCGACCGCCCTGGCCGAGCAGGACGGCGAGGTTGACGGCCACCGTGCTCTTCCCCACTCCACCCTTCTGGTTTGCGATCGCCCACACGCTCCTCATCAGATGCTTCCTTTCGCCGTCGCTGGCCCTGTTTCCTGCTCACGGGCAGGCTCACGGCCTTGAATATTTGCCATGCTAGCTTGTGAGGAAGCTAGTGATAAAGTGAGTGATAAACTACGGATGAGAGGAGGTCGGGCAGACGCAGCTCCTCGACGCCCTCGAAGAGGTCAGCGCTTGAGTTTCGGTTCGGAGATCTTGCGGCCGAGCCGAAGACGCTGCCGCTCGTGGCCGCAGCGCTCCCCGCGGGCCTCGTGGGGCCTTCTGGTCGCCGCGCTCCCGGAGCCGCCGGGCAAGCACGTCGGCGACGACGCGCCGAAGAGGGGAGGACCGCTGGAGCAAAGCTATGGCCCATCCATGCCGCTTGATCAGGAGGCCGCGCGACGCGTCGCCGGCGGGGGGGCCCGGGCAGAACACGACGCGCGTCGCGCGCTCGACCCGTCGGCGGCTCGGGTTCCGTAACCGATGGCCGGATCCAGCGGCGACAACCCGAATGGTGCTGCCCTGTTTGAGGCGGCGAACAAGCTGTGCGGGGGGCACGTTCGCAACGGACGACGCGAGGAGCGTGACAGCCCGCGACGACGTGTGCCTCCCGTGCCGTCCTCGCCCCGGCGTAGGCTCCCTGAGCATCTTCGACACGCTCACCCAGATTGCATTCGCGGTCACATTGGTGCTCCCGGGCTTCCTCGTCGTTCAGCTCTCGCAGCGCCGGCGGCCGTCCACGCCACCAGGAGGCGACCTCGAGCTCGTCCTGCGCGGGCTCGTATACGCCCTGATCATCCAGGCTCTCGCCGCGCTCGGGGGATGGCTTCCCCATCTGATTCGAGAGCTCAGCAAGAAGCATCTTGAGGATCACCTGACAGCGCTGGCGGCCTACGGAGTTATCGTGTGCGTGGCGACACCCACCGTGCTGGGACTGCTGTTGGGCACGTGGCTCCGTAATGCCGAGGCGGCCGGCTCGCTCAGGTGGTGGCATTACGCGCTTGGCGGACGAGATGCGCGGCGCGCATGGGACTACACGTTCAGTCAGCACGACGGCAGCTGGATGCGCGTCGTGCTCAGGGACCCTGCGGGAGGTGGCCCGCCGGCAATCCTCGGGAAGTACGGCAAACAGTCATGGGCGTCGCAGACTCCTGCCGATCCCGATCTCTACCTGCAAGAGGTCTGGCCAACCGATCAGCAAGGTCTCGTAGCCGTAGACGAAATCGATCGGGGAAGCAACGTCGGAATGTGGATCAACGGCGACCAGATCGCGCGGATCGAGTTGTTCTCCGGCGGATAGGAGAGGTAGCGCGCCAATGCTATTCTTGAGAACGATGGCCGACAAGATCATCAAGGAGGGCGGCTACCAGCCGACAAAGGACCCGCCACCCAGGCCACCCGCAGTCGCGGTTAAGCCGGCGAGCCCGAAGCCAGCCTCCGGTCAGACCGACTCAGATTCAAGCTGACAGCTGAGTATTCGGCGGCGTAAGCCGACCCCCGGACTCAGGCGCGACCTCGCGGACGTACTCGTCGACGATGGCGGCGGCCCTCGCTGAGGCGCTGATGATGAGCCGGACTCGGGACATTGCTTATCGCCGATCATCAGCGGGGAAGCATTAGCCCCGCGATAGTCACGTGGCGGCGATCCGTGGCGCAGGCCATGGTGAGCGAGATCTCAAGCGCATCCTGCTGACCCATCGCCACAGCGATCATGCGGCCAACGCGGCGGACCTCGCCCGGGTCACAGGCGCATCGGTCTACTG
>JAABUJ010001881.1_pt1 | contig 28466 bp, 24 predicted proteins | sample 5559131 | NCBI WGS metagenome assembly JAABUJ01 (sample SAMN10711875, study PRJNA513366) | rock metagenome | isolation source: Antarctica rocks | place: Antarctica: Victoria Land, Mt New Zealand nord | collected 2016-01-07
TTAATTATTGATGTAATTGATTTATAGTCTAGCTCAGCTACTAACTACAATGGGCAGCCACCCAGATGACTTGTCTGAGGACTTGTTTTCGTGGCAAAACCTCCCTAATACCTTAACGGTGCTGACTTCCCTGATTTGACTAAGCCTCTTACGGATTACGGCAGGAACGAGGCGAAGTCATACGGCTACCTTACCTCACTCCACCTGCCACTCTTCTACCTCTACCTTATCATCGTCACTCTCAGGTCGTCCTTCAACAACAACAACATCACACAACCGCTCGCTCATTACATCAAAGTACATTTTAGCTGCATCTTCACACTCCACCCTCTCTTCGTATTGGATCATTCCATAGTTTTATCGCAGCCATGAAGAACGCAGTTCTTCTCGCGGCCGGTGCGCTGCTGGGGTCCGCCTCTGCCGGAGTCCACAAGATGAAGCTTCAAAAGATTCCGCTGTCTGAGCAACTGGTTAGTAACCCCTCTCGATAGAGTATATCTGGGCACAGCTGTATTCGTATGACTGACGATGGGTACAGGAGCATGCCGACATCGCCACGCATATGAAGGCGCTTGGCCAGAAGTACATGGGCATCCGACCTCAAGGACATGGCGAGGAGATGTTCCGAGACACTTCCATTCATGTGGACAAGGATGCCCACCCGGTTCCAGTTAGCAACTTCTTGAACGCACAATGTATAGCTATCCGTCCTTGTTTTGTAGATTTCCATGACCTAGATTGCTGATGCTCTTCAGATTTCTCCGACATCTCCATCGGTACCCCACCGCAGGTTTTCAAGGTCGTCTTGGACACGGGAAGCTCCAACTTGTGGATTCCATCCCAAGAATGTGGCTCGATTGCGTGCTATCTTCACGCCAAGTACGACTCGTCCGCTTCTTCTACGTACAAGAAAAACGGTTCCGAGTTCGAGATTCGATATGGCTCCGGTAGTCTGAGCGGCTTTGTCTCTCAAGATACCTTCCGGATTGGTGATCTCGAGATCAAACATCAGGACTTTGCAGAAGCAACCTCTGAGCCTGGTTTGGCTTTTGCATTTGGGCGCTTCGATGGCATCATGGGACTTGGTTACGACACGATCAGCGTCAACAAGATCGTTCCACCATTCTACAATATGCTGAACCAGAAGCACCTCGACGAGCCCGTGTTCGCATTCTACCTTGGTGATAGTAACAAAGGCGACGGCGAATCAGAGGCCATCTTCGGTGGTGTCAACAAAGATCACTACACCGGAAAATTGACCAAAATCCCATTGAGACGCAAGGCTTACTGGGAAGTCAACCTTGATGCTATCACCTTCGGCAATGCCACAGCCGAGCTTGATGACACTGGGGTCATCCTTGACACCGGTACCTCCCTCATCGCCCTGCCATCCACTCTCGCCGAGCTCCTGTAAGTCCAGATCGCTCTCCCACTCTCCTCTCCAGAACAAGGCTCACAAGTACTACAGTAACAAGGAAATCGGTGCCAAGAAGTCTTACAATGGCCAATACACCGTGGACTGCTCAAAGCGTGGCTCGCTCCCTGATCTTACGTTCACGCTGACCGGCCATAATTTCACCATCACCTCAAATGACTACATCCTCGAAATCCAAGGCTCTTGCATCTCATCTTTCATGGGAATGGACTTCCCCGAGCCTATTGGACCTCTTGCGATCCTGGGTGATGCGTTCTTGAGGAAGTGGTACTCTGTCTACGACCTTGGTTCGGGCAGCGTTGGGCTTGCCAAGTCCAAATAGTGGACGGTCTACAATGGTAACGTACCCGACGTTGGCTGATGCAATGGCACGGACTGTATGCAGATGGCTGGACAGGGGTAATTGGAGTTCACATGCAGAACTGTAGGCTCTTTGGGTGTGAGAAGGACGACTCCAGTTAGCATTTCTTTCTGGTGTCTGTAATCAAAGCATCTCACTTGTTTGCACATAGGTACCTTAGCTTTTCAATGAAGGGTTTGCCATGTGATCATTGTACAATGGTAGATTTGAGGCTTGATCTGAGGAGCTGTACGGAGGTACCTTACTATCGTAAGTCAGTACCTTACCTGAAAGTTTCTGAGGTATTCATGCGTGTTTCGGTGTGCATTCCTTCAATGGCTACAGCATCGCGATGCTGTTATAGATGCTCACTTCTGCAAGGCTACAGCACCTTGCAGTCAAGCTACTATTCACTAATCATCTTCTTACTTCAAGAAACTGTTTCTCTTGAGTGTCCGCACCTACTTTCTGTCATTGTCGCTGCACTACTACCAGTGCCACCGTGATCTCTCAGACATTTTCCTTAGTGCAGCAGCAGCATGACTTCGTTCAAATTCTCAGACCTCTCGCTGGATTTGAAATTCCTGATCATCAGCTATGTAGAGCTCCTCTGACAAGAAACTTGACAGTGGCTTATTCTAACCCAATTGGCGATGTGCAGATAACTAGGCCCACTGATTTCAAATCACTCTGCTTGACCTCAAGAGATATCCGAGACGTAGCGGTCCGCAAACTTTACCGGAAGGCCTTCCTCGACATTGAGGGGGCCAAGGCCATCCGGGTCAGCGGTTTCCTCGCCCGAGACAACCCAGGCATACCGCACGTTAGAGACGTTACTGTGTACTTTCTGATTTTTTCCGATGCCAACGAGCGGGCAGCTCAGCTCAAGCAGGCCCATTTCGTAGTCCGCATGTTACTGGAGATTCTGCCATTAAATAGTCTTGAGGCCTTCAGGTGGGCTTTCAGTATGTTTTAACACTGATTTAAAGCTCGTTGTTGATTCTCGGTAGATGGAGGACATGGGAGCCATTCTCGGCGGAAAACTTCTTCCTCCTCTTCGAGAAACAAAAACATCTACAAACCGTAAAGATTGGACAGACCGAGAGCGGGGTCATGGAAGGGATCCGACAGAAGCCTGAGATATTTACATCTCTGCAGAGGGTCCGCGTCGTTATACTGGAGCCGGCCAGCGTCGACTCTCTCGAAGTCTCGCAAAAACTCCTCCAAACCGTTACGAAACTGAACCTTCTAAGGATTTGCCCGGCATTCGATATCATAGGAGCAAGTGCCCCCAATGATTCCCATGATTCTAGTACCGGACCTGGATATATCTCGAGGACGCTCTTCAGTCACATGAGGCCTTTTGAAAAAAGCACACCACTTGCTCTCAAAATCCTTCGATTTGACAGGATCAATCTACGTTATGTGTCGAATTCGTATATGAGGGTCATAAACATGCCCGCATTGGAGGACCTATCAATATGGAAGTGTCCAGGGGCAGACGCCTTGTTCGCCGAACTAAGCAAACCACACCTGCGGCCCTCGCATCTGAAGGCGTTGCGCCTCTATCACCATGAGGATGACCAACACTACGGTGCCGGGGCGCTGGAGAGTTTCTTACAGTCGACATCTGGACTGGTGACGTTGCGTATTGATATCAGGAACGCGAAAGAACTACCGAAGGAGGACTGCATCATAAAACACTCTGCCAGCCTGGAGTCTCTGAGCATATATGCATTCAAGAACGGCCCCGATGTCTTCCGGTACAGTACCGGTCCATTGGGTAGGATATGTTCGACCTGCACGGGATTGCGTCAACTTTCTATAACACCCCCGCCGACGTCGTCTTTGCTTGCATATGGCAATGAGGATTTCGAGACTTTTCTGGTGAGTGACGAAAAATTCTACTTCGACTTCTTGTTGGAGGCAAGTGAAGTTGCCCTGAGCTCTGGTTCGACATGTCCACACATCTCTCACCAGCAAACGACATCCCATGTTTCCTCTTTCATTAACTTGACATTTGCGATCACAACCACCATTTCATGCCCCCATTCCTCACCCCGTCTCACAGCCCTACAGGAACCAAATCAAAACACTAACCCTGACCCCAGACCAGCCTCTCCACCCTCTCCCACCTCCGAACCCTCAACCTCCGCGCCTGGCCCACCTTCGAAAGCAACGAATCCCTCTTCTCCTCGTACGGCGGCCCCCTCGACCCCGACGTCTTTCCCATCTACACCCACCTCCTGCAACGCATCGCCCAACGCATCTTCGACCGCACCGACCACCACCCCACCCTCTCGCTCCTACCTCCCAACTCTACCGACCGCCCCAAGCGCACCTCCAAGCTCAACGTTGTCGCCTTCGGCAGCAACGATCTCTCCTTTTTCGGCAACCGGCTCAACATGATACCCTTTGTGCGCGGGAAGGTCGTCGATGCCTTCGGTCAGGAGGGCATGGTGGCGTTGCGGACGAAATTTCATCTGGTTAAATTTGTGGAGCCGGAGTGTGGGGTGTTGAATGGGTTGTGGCTGGGGGAGGGGGAGATGGGGAGGATATATGGTGATGTCTGAGGGTACAGGTGAATCGGCGAGCGAAAGGGCGAGCGGGTGAGTGATAGGGACGGGCGGAGTCAGGTCCGGCTAGCGTCGATGGCTGGACGGCAAAGGTGAGTTGCACAAGGCGTGTATGTCGGTTGGCTTCTACTAAATCTTTAGCTATTCAGGTCGAACCCCTGATATCGGGGCAAGTCAACCATCCTCAATCTATATAACCATCCAACCATTCATCCATTCATCCGTCCATCCCGCAGCCTCACTCAGGTGCCACCTATGCCCAGTTTGTTTTTATCGTACATCGCTCGCCTTCAACCTGCCTGTACGGCTGTGTCCGAAAGAGAGAGAATGCACCCATTCGCTCCGTCCTTCCGTCCTTCTACATACCTGAACGGCCATGATTTACACCCGCCGTCCAACCACCCCCAATTAAGTACTCAATCCATACACCTACCTTAGCCTACACTCAGACTACAAGATCTCAGGATACATACCCTGAGTACAGAGACGCACCAGTATCAGATACAATCTACTCCTCTCAAGTGGGCGGTGCGGATATCGAATGGGCGAAAGACGGCCTGTCTCTTCTGCCGCGTAGGGAGTCCTGCCTTCTTTTCCGCGTGGGAGTGGAGGGAGGATTGATACATGATGTGCGCTATGCCACTCCGTCAAGGGAACAAGTCCAGTACATGACCTTTGTGAGGAAGAAAGACCGATTACGATGCTCGAGTGCTGTGCTGAGCTATACTGTATTGTACTGTACTATTACATGCCCCCTCCCCTTCCCCCTCCCCACTCTAGCTCGCCTCCACCTTCTGTCCTGTCCCTGTCCTGTCCTTCCCTGCTTACTTACTACTCGCGCAGACCGTCTCACACCGTACCTGTGGCCCATCTCGTTTCATCCCATCACATCACCATCAGTCGATCCAGCCCGCCCTTCTAATCGTAATACCTCGGCCCATCGAAGACATGATACTGGTGCCCCCTGACGCCCTCGCCCTTGAACAGGGCCGGGAACCTCCACCCCACCGGCACCGTCTCCTCCTCGACCAGCTGATTCGGCGCCGAACTTTCCGGCTGGCCGATGACGAATTTGCCGACCTATAGAACGCCATTAGCCACACAGTCCCCAAAGCAACGACAACTTCCGAACGGGGGCGAAATACCTGAATCTCAGTATCTGTGATAGTCGACCGACTGACACGCGCATACCCCGTACGCTTAAGGCCCTTGTACAGAATATACTCGCACCAGCGGTCCCAATCGCTCGGATCGATATCCTTCATGCCGCTGCGGTCGCTGACGAAGTTGTTGTAGTTGCCCTGGAGCGGCTGCGTGACGAGGTAGCTGAGCAAGATGAGCGGACGCGGGGAGTCGCCCATCAGTTTGGCCATATATTCGGACTGCAGTCTTCGGTCCTCGACGTCTTCTTCCTGGCCGGAGTGGAAGACGACGACGTCGATGTATTCGCCGTAGACGTCGAGGGTGGCGTGGATGGCCGGGGCTAGCTCGCCGACGGGCGAAGGCAGCAGGTGGTGGGTGGAGTTGAGGATGGGGAATTTCGAGAGCAGGGCGGCGCCCCAGGTGTGTTTGTTGGGGCCGGGACCGTAGTCGACGTACATGCCGAGGTCTTCGGCAAGGTATTGCGTCGTGTCGCGGTTGCCCATGATGATGCGTTGCAGGTCGGATTCGAGGAGGCCGATGACGTCGATTTCAAGCTCCTTGATGACGTCGCGCATGCGTCGCTCCGAGGACCACATGTCGTTGTCCAGGGAGAAGTGGATGGTCCAGATGCCGGCGGTTAACACTTTGTCGTCCTTGTGGTAGGACACGTAGTCGTAGGTTGGGAAGCGGAGGTAGGCCACTGAGGCGGAGAGCAGTTGGAGGGCGACGAGAATGTATATGTAGTAGGAGCGTTGCTTGCGCCCACCAGCGTACATTGGCTTACTCCGAGCTTTCGAGGAGGTGACAGAGACATGCGCAGAGAAGACTCCGGCACCGAGGAGAAGCATCGTCGCCGTCATGACCCAATCGGTATGCTCACGCATGATGGGACCACCAGGTACAAAGGCATATGCCACAATCCATACGTGCGCCAGGACCATGATGTTGTAGACCAGGAAGCCAATACCAAATGTGGTGCCGGGCGAATGTTTTACAGCGGACTGGATGAGTCCTGGCGAAAGCGCCATGATGTAGACGGCGAGTATCAGAGCCCCATAGTAACCGGTCCAATTACTGTACTTCGTAAGCAGGACGGCGCCGATCGAGCCAAGGCCGAAAGCCGTCCAGGAAGCCGTCAGGTCTTGGTAGTATAGACCCGCCACTAACCCGACACCCATGGCACATATCGTGTAGGCGCCATGAGGTGCAGCAATAGGCCCTCTAACCGGGAATCCTTCCCAAACCCATAAGATCATAGTACTGGAATCTGACAGCAACGAATGCATTCCGAAGAACAACCCAGCCAGTCCGAGACCAGCTAAGATCGGCGATCCCTTTCTGCCATTTGAGGCAGGAATGTCTCCTCCGCTCGTCGTTCTCCTCCTTGCTGATCGCAGCATAGCACAAGCAGCAAGTACCAGTCCCAGGTGATTCCAACCACCGTTCTGTGCGTGCATAATAGGCCAGATAGGATTGTTGGTCCAGAACGCGAATTTGGCAATACTTGAGGCGATTAATCCTATACCCCACGCCAAAACTCTAGCTTCCAGCCTCGCAGGTTGTGACCGCTCAGCGTAGCAGGTAGCCGCCCATGCTAGGCAAGACATCGAGACACCAAAGCCAACAGCGAAGAGGCGATATTCCGGGGATCGAATCAGATATGCGAGCAGGCCAGACAAAGAGAGCATATGCACAATTCGTACGTTTTGAATGATTAAGGACCGTAGAGCCGGGATCACAAGCAGCAATGGAGAGACAGACGCCATGACTATCACCTCGTGCCCCGAGAGACCCATATGCCACAATGGAAAGTCTACCTCAGTCAGTCGGTGTAAGGTCATTGTAGTGCGGTTTCACTTACACCATATGGACAAGCCAAGAGACGTCAGGAGAGACCAGAAGACGAACTATAGCAGTACCGTCAGCATTTGTAAAGGTCGTTAAAGACCTTTCATAAACAAACCCCATTGTAGACGTCAGCTACCGCATCAATTGCCTCAGGCCACACAAAACTCCCACCGAACGTCTGACCCACCGGTTTGTCCTTCCTACAAAACGTTCAGCGTCAGTACAAGACCCTACTAGATTTTGAGATTCACGTACTTTTTGTCTAAGAAAACATCCGCAACCATCCGGTTATTTCTGCGAGACAAGGCATCAGAATATGTTCATCCAGATGGGTTGTATACCATCATACATTTGTCTACTTCGGAAGCCATTGCACATACCCTCTACTCGCGCCTTTGATATCCTTGACAATCAATTCGAAACCCTCGAAGTCCAGAGCAGTGACAGCGTCGAAACCCACATCAAACAGGATCATGGCCCACTCAAAGAAGGCATAGATCGTATAGGCTATACATGGATTAGTAGTTGGATCGTGATAAGTTCACGGGGTTGCCTCGGCTGCTTCCGTACCTCCTGCGACTTTGTGCACTTTGTGCTGTAAGAAGAAATACGTCAATGGAATTAAGTTGCCAAAGATCAGGCCAGCAAACAGTTTCCTGTAGTACACGGCCTTTGGGTTGCTTGGACTTATGGCAAGGCAGCCGAGTGTCCATGGCACGGTAGCCACAAGATACGAGACCATGAAGATGTCATGCCATCCGTGGTCATCCGTCGAGGTAATGTAGGTCCATCCTCCGCATGTGATAGTCCTGAAAAGACCAGTTCCTGCGACGAACTTTGGAAGAACCGAGTTCGGCCGTGCCGTCAGGATGTACCATAGGAAGACAAGTGCGAAACGAGGACCTGCCGCAGGTCAGCGTCTGTCTGCAGAACGTTAGGGAACAGAGCCGGTACCAGAGGTAATGGCAATGAAGACCTGAAAGACTGAGCGCTCGGGGTAGCGGTCCCCAATCGTAGCTGAAACCGAAGGAATCCATTCTTGAGGATAACCCTGCAATGCGGAATCGGTTATTCTCGATGACACTATTGAGTAGCATGGACACTCACGTAATACTGGTTCTCCACAATCTTGTGATAATGTAGGTATCTTGATCTCGATAAGCATGAGTTTTTGGCCGATTACTCACGCCTGAAATCTCACATTCCCGTAATGAGCGCACCAAGAAACGCCGCTATTCCGGTCAGCCATGGCCATCAGAAGATAGAGAAGAGCAAAACACTGACTATAAGCCGCTGCCGTGTGTGCCCATGATACCCACTTGCCAGAAAACTATCGAAATTGAGAGATCGTTCATTGCTGTGGGAGCTATGCCGACTCACCGAAACCACAACATCCCCGTCCTTGTACTTTGGCGCCATACTTCGTATTTTCAGGCGCTGTCCACAGCTAGCTTCCACAATGAGCCAGATGTCACAACATGAATCAGACGAAAGTGACAAAAGAGCGTAGAGAATTAGAACAGGTCTGTCACCGATTGTATCTTACTCCTGAGCTCTGAGATGCGGATTAAATGTCGGATAAATAGACGGCTAAGCTAAGCCGAAAGAAGCAAGTTCGACGACCATGTTTGTTTTTCATCAGTCAAGGCTCATAATCTTGTGCAAGATTCAGAACAGTTTGGAGTGATGGCTGGTGCTAGTGATAAAGCACGTTTCTATCTCGAGCAGTCGATCCCTGAGTTGCAGGAATATGAAAGGAAGAAGATCTTCAGCAAGGTACATCCTGTCCCTACAATGGCAAGGCTCTACCTAACCACAGCCAAAGGAGGAGATCACCTCGATTACGAAGAAGCGGTCTGACTTCGAGCACAAGATCAATGCTCGAGGCGCGCACCCGTCCGACTACGCCCGCTATGCCGAGTTCGAGATGAACCTGGAGTCACTGAGGCGAAAGCGCGTGAAGAGACTGGGTGTCAAAAGTACAGCCCACGCAGGTAAACGACGCATATTCTTCGTCCTCGACCGGGCAACACGCAAGTTTCAAGGCGACATCGCATTATGGATGCAGTATATAGAATTCGCGAGGAAAGAGAAGGCCTACAGAAAGCTGTCCCAGATACTCACAAGTGTCTTGAGGATGCATCCTACGAAGTCGGAATTATGGGTCTACGCCGCGCAATATGCGCTTGATACACATGCAGACATGACCGAGGCTCGAAGCTATATGCAACGTGGTCTGAGGTTTTGCAAGACATCCAAGATCTTGTGGTTGGCATATGCGAAGTTGGAGATGATCTATATTGCTAAGATCGCAGGCCGGCGGCGTATTCTTGGCATAGATGAAAACCAAACACACCAACCAAGGCCTGCCGCAGCGGAAGACTCAGACGCTGACGTGCTTACTCTTCCAACCGTCACAGCTGAGGACATAAATCCCACATTGCAACCTGATGACTCTGTCGATCAGGCCGCACTCCGTACCCTGAGCTCAACACCTGCACTAACAGGCGCGATACCATTGGCTATTTTCGACGCCGCAATGAAACAATTTCCCACCGATGATATCTTAGGCGAGAGCTTCTTCAGCATGTTCGCAGAGTTCAATGGTGTGCCATGTCTTACGACGGTAACACAGCATGTAGTGGACAGTCTCCTCACGCAGTCGCCGACTAGCGCCGCTGCAATCATTTGCTTCATAAGACAACCTGCCATTGGAACCACAACAACGGCCGTCGCATTTCCGGGCGCCCTGGCTGTGTGCCTGAAGCGACTCAAATATTCCGCATCACTCTCGAAGCCGCCATGGAAGCTCGCCGAGAAAGTCATTGACTGGTTGCTGCCGCTTACAGAGCCGGAAGTACAAGATCCCGGTCTCCACAAAGTCTTGACAGTGACTTTAGGTGGTGCGATAAGCGACTTCAAGGGGGAGGCAATCCTGGACACCAATATGAAGGCCGATGATTTCGTACGCGTTGTGAAGACTCTCCAGCAGGCAGGCTACCACGGCGACGCACAGAAGTTGATCGCTAGCGGGCTTGAAAGATGGGCCTCCAATGCTCAGTTGCGGTCAATCGATGCAGTGACACTGGACGTTCAATGATTAGGAATCAAGAACAGGTCCCAACTTTGCACTGGAATCAGTAGTCGGGCCGGCTTCCGCCTTTCCTCGCGCTCTTCTTGCTGCTATGCGTCTTCTTCGTTGTCAAGCGAATTTGGTTTCCCGCTTTTTGCCTTGTAAAGCACAGAGACTCATTAGCATAAGATACCACCACGCAAACCTTAGAATACTCACGACGCTTTGATCTTTTCCTTCGTAGCCAGTGAAAGCTCACCTCGCACGACGGCCTTGCCTATTCCAAGGATCAGAGCATGAAGTTTCTCGAAGCACTCGTCAACATTATCGCCTTGTTTGCGACTACCGTCCGCCTGGATGACCAATGAGTTAGACTTTTCTGCATAGAAGCGCGAGAGCATGAGCTCATGATGTAGCAAGCCTGGAAGGAGAGGTAATAGCGACTTGAGTGACAAGCGAAGTGTAGCCTTCGAGGAAACTCTGCAAACAATGTCAACCTGCAGTAATGTACACAAGAGCTGGCATCATCCTACTTATTGACATTCTGACCTCCAGCGCCGGATGACCTGCTGAAGGATATGTCACCAAGTTTCCTTGGGATTGTTTCCGAGTCAAAGCTTGCGAGCCACTCCCGTGCACCCCTCATGTCGGCTTCACTAGGACCTTCAGGCTCATCTGGCCTGAAAGCTATGTGCCGTAAACCAATTGGAACATGATGAACAGATCTGATACTTGCAAGTCTAGGTCTAACGAGTAGCAAGCCTAGCATATCTGTATTGACCACCCTTAAACCTACCTCCTTACCATGTGCGACGAACTTCAAATACACTATGTCATTAATGATCGAGCTAAAAGGTACTGTAAGAGGTTACTTGTGTGATATCATTGCTTACTTATCTCTTACTAAGCACCCCTATTTATGTCTTAGTCATCATTTCCTATATATACTCTACATAGTGTAAACAAATAGAAACAACTTTCTACAGATCAATTCACATCTGATAGCATTAAAGATTTAAAGCACACTTTTAAGCAATTTTAAAACTTAAGCTTTAATTTGAGCTGATTTAATTTATATTTTAATTGTAAAAGTTTCAATACAGTAATGCATAAATTATATATTCATTCTCTCTTCAGTGCTCACTGCTACTTCAGTATTAAGACTATAAAATAAAGAAATGAATTTTTATATTATATTATATAAAGAAAAGTTTTATCTCTCTTATATTGTAATATATTTAATAGCAATTCAAACTGAATCAGAATTGATTTATTAATTGACATTTTTAATTATTTATAATTTCTCAGTATAAAGCTTAACTTTATTTCTATAATAATGAACAAACTCACTATTATTAATTAGTTAAAAGTGTCAGAAATGACTTTTTAAACTAATTATAAGATAATGACAAATTAAATTGCATTTCTTCAGACTTAATTAAAAAATATTTATGTTAATTAATTAATTTTTAGCTTTATGCCTGAGATCACATCTCTATTTAGTGCAGCTTTAGAAACTTAAGAAATATTTAATATAATAATGTTTCTCTCTGCAGTGATGTTCAAGAATTTTTTAAAGATGAAGATATCATTTATTTATAAGAGTAATTGAAAAGTGAACACTGCAGAGATGTAAATTCTTAAAATAAAAATTTACTTTTAATTTTATAAAATATTGATGAATTAACTTCTAAATGATGAAGCAAAGATTACTGTTATGACTAATTATTTAAAAAATATTGTCAAAATATGATGACTTTAAAAAAAAGAATGACTTTAAACTGAAGAAGATTTGTTAAATATTAAATCTTAAAATATAAACAATTTTTTTTTAGCATTTTTACTGATCTTTAAAAACATTAATGAAATAAAATATCAATATTGTTGTTATAAGACTCTGAAACAAACAAAATCAGTTCAATAATATAAAGTAAAGTTTACAAAGATTGTATAACTTTTTTAGTCTATATCAGTTAAATATAAACAGAAATAACAGTTTACTCAGAGTTTAAAGTAAAAGATTTAATTTAAATTTTAAAAATATTTAAAGACTGAAGTGACTACTTTTGATGAGTTAATTTAATAAGTTAATTAAATTAAATAAAGTCTTTAAGAAATACATAATGAGAGTTATTTTAACATCTTTAATGATTTAAATTTAAATCATAATAACTTATTAAACAATTCTTAAGATCAGTCTCAAAATCATGAAAAATCAATTATGTCTAAATTAAACAAGTTAAATATGAAAGCTTATTGAATTTAATGTAAGAAAAATAAAATATACTTTTATTGTAAAAAGTTCTTATATATAGCTAAAGATTGTTGAGACAACAAGAACATTGATAAGAATAAAGATAAAAATAAAGATAAGAGTAAAAATAAGAATAAGAAGAAAAGTAAAGACAAAAAGAAATTGAAGATTGTTGAAGTTGATTTAAATAATTTAAAAAATTTAAGTTATTTATGAATATAAAAGTGTTCATAAACAAGTTAACAGAAGCTTCTATTCAATTTAATAATAATTTGAGTAAAACACTCACATTAAATGATTTAAAATTCTTATTATTAAGTATAATCTTTAGTTAAATCAACACTCTTAATTTAAATATATATATTCTTACAGACTGCATTTGAGATGAACTGAACAAGATAAACATGAAAGTATTAATTGATTTAGATGTAAATTAAATATATATTTTCTTGATAGTTATCAATTAAATGTTGATTGATAATTAATATAAAATTAAATTACTTAAAATATTCTTGCTAAATAAATAAATCATTTAATTAATTGTAAAGCTGATCTTTCATCTTAAGATAAATAGCTTTTAACTACAATTAAAAACATAAATTGTAAATCTTTAAGAATATGATCTCATTCTAAGATTAATCTGACTGAAAGTTACTAATTCTCAGATTAATTAAGCTATGAACTGTATGATGATCTGAGATTGACATTGAAAACATTATTATTTATTTTTGAAAAAGTGATAATGAGCTGTAAATGAATCAACATTAAATGTAATTGAAGAGTGTGTAGCTATGAAGACACTTTAAAATTACAGAACTGTTAAGTACTTATTAGTAATTTAACAGAACTCAAAGAAGTCAAAAGTTAAACTGTTAATTATTATAAATGAATAATTATGAATTGTTATTAAAGAGTTTTAATTCATATTTAGATTGACTTTATCAGACAAATTATTATTTAAATAAGTGTTTAAATATAACATTAACATTAATGATATTAAGTCTATCAACATAAATGCTTATTCTCTGTTACAGCTACAGCTGAACAAACAGATTAAACAGATAATGAAATTATTGAATAAAGATTTAATTTGTAAATTTATAAATTTATAAGACTTCTTGATTCTGTTCATTAAAAAGAAGAAGAGTATATGATGAATGTGTATTGATTATAAAGTATTAAATAACATTACTGTTAAAAATGAATATTTACTTTCTTGAATTCAGAAATGTTTAGATTGAATTGATAAAGCTCAATATTTAATCAAGCTTAATCTTACTTTAAGTTATTATCAAGTTTATATAATTAAAAATGATATAAAAAAGACTGTCTTCAACACTTATTACAACAAATATAAGTTTATAGCTATGCTCTTTAAGCTATGTAATGTCTTAATGACATTTCAGTTAATGATAAACTCTATATTATAAAACTTACTTAACAAATTCTATTTAATATATCTCAACAACATATTAATCTTTTCTGACTCAATTTTAAATCATTAAAAACACTTACAGATCATTCTTGATATCTTAAAGAAACATAAGCTATATGTTAAGTCTAGTAAGTGCACTGTTGAGATGAAAATCCTTAAGTTTTATAAATATATTATAAAATAAAATACACTATAATCAATCTTTATTAAGATATCAGTCATTAAGAATTGATCTGTCTTAAAGACAGCACATTATGTATGACAGTTTCTTGAACTGACTTTATATTACTGATAGTTTATATAAGAATTTGCATGAATTGCAGCACTGCTATTGAATTTACTTAAGAAGAACAACATTAAGTTGTATATAAAGAAGAATTAACTCATTGTCTAAAATACATTATGTAACAGTGTCTTTCAACAGCTTAAGAATGCACTTATATTTAAATTAATATTTATTTAAGTAACTATACACAAATCATTTACTATTAAAATGAATGCTTTCAAATAAGCAATTAGCTGTGCTCTGATACAGAATGAAATGAATAAGAAACTTTATTTAGTTATTTATGATGACTGAAAGTTATAAGATGCAGAGCTTAATTATTTTGTTTATAAAAAGAAGTTATTGATCATTAAGTATGCACTTTGAACTTGACAGTACTATATTAAAAATGATTATATTATAATTATCATTATAAATCATAAAGATCTACAATATTTAAAGAATACACTGCATTCATTTAAATAGCTAGCTCAATGAATTGACAAATTTCAGCAGTATAATCTTGACATTTAATATTAATTTAAAGCTTAAACTGTTGTATCAGATTCAATTAATTATTGACTTAATTTCATAAAGAAAGATTCAGCAAATAAAGCATTTTTAGATGCTCTGTGAGAATTAGATAATGTAAAATGAAAGAAAGCAATAATATTGTATTTAAAAGATAATATAGAATCTGAAAAGTCACTGCTTTATAAGTATGTATATAAAAACAATGTAATGAATCAATTTCAGCTGCATTATAATTTGAAATTAAATGACTTATATTTAATTTAAAAGTAAAATGACAGCAAAATGTCATTTTTATAGTTTTAATACTGTGCAGACTTTTTGAAACATATATATACTGAATATGAGCATTTAGAAGTGCTGAGACTGCTAAAAGTCATTTGACTTTGAGCTTAATGACATAAATTATTGCAGAATATCAAATTGTTTATAAAGCATTATCTTAACTGTTAAGTTGCTCAATAACTTTAAAAACATTAAGAGATCAAACAACATTCATATTTGACTTATAAGAACTTACTATCATTTAAAAGATAAAGAATCAATATAATAAATATACTATCTTAAATGCTTTAAGAAAACTGCTGAATTATAATAGCAATTAATTATGTTATAGATTGATCTGTGACTAAAGCTGTTCTGAATGCAATTGTTATGATATCATTATGTACTCATATCAAATTATAGCTGAACCTCTTACACAATAATTGATAAGCAAAGTACTATATAGACAGTCTTTACATATAAATCTTTTAAGTTTCTTAATTGTTAATTTTCATCAATACAAGACTTTAACATCAGAACTTCATCAAATAGCTGTCATAATATAGTGTTTCACATTGTTACATATCTTACTCATCAGTTTCTTATAGATAAGAAACTCATAAATTCACAATTTTAACAACTTTATCTTTTTAAAGAATGACAATTCATTACATTGTAATATGTAGACTAAAAATCAGTAAAATGAGATAAAATTATTCTTTAACTATACTGAGATTTAAATAATCTCTGAAGAACAGAAATCTGCAGAGATTCAGACTGCTATTTAGACTGTAAAAAAGAAGAATTAATATTTAGATAAATAGATCTGTTTAATTAAAATTAGACAGATTAATGATGAGAAAAGATGATAATTTACAGAAATTAATTGTGAATTATAAGCATTTAATATGCATAATGATGTTAATAAACTTCTGAGAAATAAAGATTCTTAAATCTTATTTAAGAAAAAACTGCATACAGAATCTTTTTATGCTCTTATTAGCTCTTTAAGTTCAACAAAACAATATGTATTTAAAGTTGTGTATGTACTTTTAATAAAATAGACACAATGACTAAAGAACTTACTTACATATAATAAGAAATTCATTCATAAACATACTAAATTTATATACAGTACTGTAACAACATTTCACTTAATCTCTAAAAATTTCTTCAATAATCACAATAAAATTCTCTTTATCATGCAGTTCTTAACAGAAGAATCTTAAGATGCATAATTTTATCACATTAATGAGAATAAACTTCTAAATAACAAATTATAAATATTCTTTTTAAAGTTTCTGCTCAATCTTATTGAAAACTCAGTGAACTGTGAACTTAATACAGTACAGAAATACTTAAAAGTCATATAGAAATTTATTTAATCAGTTTAAGCTTTTACAACATATCTTAATATGCTGAAAGATCAGCTTCTAAGCTATACAGAGAAACAGAGAATAAGTTATTTTTTTATAAAACTTTAATTAAAGATTTAAGTGACTTTAATTAACTATTAAGATCTCTTAAAGACAAGAAAAAGCCTAATAGTTCTGATCATTAAGCTAGAAATTAATCAGTGATCTATAAATGATTGCACAGTTTAGAGTCATATTATTAAGAAAATTTATAAACATTATTTATATTCTTTTATTTAGACAGCAAAGCCACAGCAGAACAATCATCTCAATTCTGAGATTACAAAATTAAGTTATCATAACAATGCAGACAAACTCTGTTTTGAGACTGATATTAAAAAAAATAACTACTATAATTGTGAAAGATCAGATTATTTTATAAAGAACTGCAGAAGTCATCTTAAAAAATCTTAATTACATTAAGATTAATGTAGTTAAGACAAAAAAAGATAGAGTCTCATTAACTGTGCTTTAGTGATGAAAATTAAATTAAAAATCATAAAGAAATCTAGCATTATAAAGAAAAATTAAGTCTGAATTGAATTTAATTAAATCTCTGTCAGTGTATTGTTGAATATTGCAGCAAAGATTAATGTAATGTCTCAGCAATACATTGTTGCTCATTAACTAACATAAGTTAATGCAGAACTTCTGAGATCAGAGCTTTTAAGAGAACAATATGTTTACTGTTATAATGTATATTTAATGAAGTATAAACTCATCAATAATTAAAAATAAAAGCAAACTGAAAAGCAATTATTCTATATTTTAAATAAAAATGAATCTGAACTCATCTTTGATCTTTTAGATCTGAAATGACAATGTATTTATATTAATTGTAATTTATGCACATAACATTATAAAATAAAACAGATATCTCTGACTATTGATGAGTCTGAAGTGTTTATTAACAACATTTAAAATCAATTTACTGTTTACATATTGTTAATGATGCCTAAGTCAGACTCATTAACAACTGCTATACATGTTGTTAATGAAATGTCAGCACTATCTTAACAATACAACAAATATGTAAATGTGTTCTCTGAAGAGAATGTTAATAAGTTATTATTTCATCAAGATTATAATCATATTATAGAGACAAAGAAGCATAAATTACTCTATGATTCATTTTATAATTTGTTAAAAACAGAGCTATAAGTGCTTAAAGAATATTTAGACAACATTTTAGTAAAGAAATGAATACAACATTCTGTTAACTCTGTAGAAGCATCAGTTCTGTTTATTTTAAAAAATGAAGAAGACTTATATTTATATATTGACTACAAAGATTTTAATAAGATTATTATTAAAAATTATCATTCTCTGTTACTGATTAATGAGACACTTAATTGTTTGAGTGAAGTCAAGATATTTATTAAACTAAATCTTAAGAATGCTTATCACTACATTAAAATTAAAAAAGATGATGAGTAAAAGACTGCATTTCATACATATTACAGTCATTTTAAATATATAATTATGTCATTCAGACTGATTAATGTCTCAGTAACTTTTTAAGTCTATATTAATTAAACATTAACTGAATTAGTTGATGTCTTTTATGTAATATATTTAAATAATATTTTAATCTATTTCAGTTTTCTAAAAGAACATCAGAGTCATGTAAAACAAATTCTGAAGTGACTTTAACAGTTTAAATTGTATGCAAATTTAAAGAAGTACACTTTTTATACTATATAAATGAAATTTCTTAAGTTCATTATCTTCACTACTGATGTTTTAATGAATCAACAACAAATCAAAATCATAAAGAAATGACTGATATTTAGAAACTATTATAAGATATAAATATTTCTAGAATTTACAAACTTTTACTGTCACTTTATACAGAGCTATTCTAAGATCACTGTTTCTTTAACTGATCTGTTAAAAGACAGCAAGAACAGCAAGAAGATAGATGTCTTTAAGTAATTATAAATAATAGTGTAAGTATTTTGTAAACTTTATAACATCTTTACATAGATGTCTATTCTGATGCACTTTAACTCAGAGCTAAAAGCTCAGATTGAAATTAATATCTTAATAATTAAGTCAATAAATATTTATTTACAGCTTTAAATGAATGCTCAATGACACTCTGTTGTCTTCTAATTAAGAAAGTTAAATCTGACTGAAACATACTATGAAATTTATGATTAAGAATTGTTGACAATTATAAAGATATTTAAATACTGATGACACTATCTTAAGAGTAGTCATTATCTTATTGAGATACTTATGAATCACAATAATCTATAAGAGTTTATAAATATAAAGTCATTAAATAGAAGATAAGCACACTAAGTTATGAAGTTAATTGCTTATAATTTGATAATTATATATTAATTAAAGAAGACAAATTCTGCTAATGTATTGTTGAGATACTCTGACTACAAAGTTAAAAAGAACATAAATAGATTGCTGTTAACATTGCAATGAAAGCTAATTACATTACTTTAAAAATTAAAATTAAGCATTACTGCTTTAATTAGTCAGATCAATACTTAAAGCTTAAATCTGCAAATTATGCTGATTATTTTATTAAAAGAATATTAATTAAGCACTCAGACTGAAGATCATGACTGTTAAGAATAAGTTAATAAAAGATTTAGAGAGTCTTCATTTAAGAATGAATTAAAGAATAATGATTATATATTTAGTTTATTTATACACAATATAACAGAAAAGCTGCTTAACTTTGTTGCTGAAATTACTGATTGTAAACAGTTCATTTCATATGTATTGATTCAGAAAGTGATTAACAACAAAATGATACATAATAAAAAGCAATCATTCTTTCTTAAACTTATTCATCTCTTGCAGAACACTGATGTTTTAACAGTAAAGATATAATAAAATTTAAAATTACAGAGTAACTGCAGTCATTAAGACATTAATGATAGTTTATGAATGTTTAATTTCATTGAACTACTTCATTACAAGAATAAGATATACATATTATTTAATGAAGTCATTAAAAATGAGCTTATGAAGCTGCATCATGATAATGTTCTAGCAAAACATTATAAAGTAGACAAAATGATTAATTTATTGTTTAAAAAATATTACTGAGTTAATATGATAAATAATGTTTAAGAATATGTTACTTCATGTACTGTATGTCTAAGAATTTAAGTATTAAGACACTGTTTTTATAATAAATTATAGTTGTTGTCACTATCTACTCAATTATAAGAGAAGATAACAATGAATATAATTACTGATTTGCTGTCTAGCAGATAAGAGATTAATATTTGTGACTTCATACTGATAATTATAAATTGTTTTATAAAGATGACTTAATATATTTCTGTTACTAAAAAACTTACTGTGATCAAGTTAGCTGACATATATATTGAATAGATCATATATTGCTATAAAGAACTTAAAAATATTGTTTTAAACTGAGAATTAATCTTTATTAATGCATATTGATCTGAATTCTGTTATTAACTTTAAATGAAACAAAGATTAAGCACTGTCTTTTATTTATAAATTAATAATTAAATTAAAAGACAGAATCAAATTCTAGAACATTATCTATATTATTATTGTTGTAAAGAACAAAATAATTGAGTGTTCTTTCTGTTTATAACAGAGTTTGTATATATAAACAGAAAACATATAATAATTAGTTAAACACTGTTTAAGATATTAATGAGTTATTACTTAAGAATTGCTCAACACATTAAGAATAATGTTTATAAAAAGAAGATGTTAACAGTGAAAGACTGAGCACAGTAAATGAAGAAAATCTGTATTATAATTGTTATAGCCACCATTCTAATAGGCTCATTGAACATGTAGATTCAGTGAACTACATCTTAAAGGCATACAGCTTAGTGTAGACTCACAATGCTCACAAGTAAGCTGAGTAAGCTGACTCATAATGCTTATGAATGAGCAGAGTGAGCAGTCTGATATATATATAAGTTATCTTTCTTAAGAAGATGAATGTATTCAATGTAATCATTACTTAACATATTACTAGCTACTGATTAACTCAACATATCTGAAACTCTCTTATATCACAAGCTCTAATCTTTAGTCTCTATATCAGAGGAATCTCTGATCAGAATGTAACATGTTAAACATTCTTATGATATAAGCATAATCTTCAGCACACAGAAAGCAGCCTTTATCAGTATGATCAATTTTTAGAGTCTTAAAGATCTGCAAAAGATGAACAACATACTGAAGATACTGATGCTAAATGTGTTCAGCAGTGAACATAAGAAGTTGTAAAGCTTCTTAACAAAGCTTAATTTATATATAAGTTTCAATCAGAAAAAGTTCAACTTCAAAATGAACAAAGATCTATACACAGTAATCTATCTTAAGAATGCAGTGTTCAACTGAATCAATCTTAAACTGCATGAGTTTCTAGATAAGTCATCAAAGAAATGAGACATCAATAAAGAGTTAATCTTTAGTGACTTTAAGAAGTTTAAGAAAGAACTTTGAAAGACTTTTGAAGTAATTAATGAGAAAAGAGTAGTGAAACAATGACTTTACACATTAAAGATGAATAAGTCAGCAATTAAGTACTCAGTAAAGTTTCAGTGCATTGTGATCTTAACTGACTGAAATGATAATGTCTTAGTATTGCAATACTATTAAGAATTGAATAAAGATATTAAAGATAAAATAGTCTGAAGAGATTGCTCTGAAGAACTTTAAGAGATGATAGATATCTTTATCAACATTGACAGTTGACAATAAGAATGATGAATGAAGAAGATGAGATCTTATACAGCTTTAAGAATGTGAAAACAATGATTCATCATTAGAATGCAAGAAGACTCAATAAATCTTGACAATATTGAGAAGCACAATCAGAAATCATGAACTAAATCAGTGAAGCATGAATGCTATGATAAATAACTCATTAAGTCTCATACTCAACAAGCAGAGATTCACAAATGTTATAACTGTAATAAATCTGAATATCTTGTCAGGAATTGCAAGAAATCTTAATGATAGAGAAAAGAAGTTGCAATGATGAATTCAGTAATAATGCATAATTAACTGAGCTGAACAGTCTGCTATGATGATAACTGCTTTGTGTATATAAGCAGTAAAGACAGAGCTGAATGATGATTACAGAAGCTTAAAAAGAGATACAGTATTAATTATGTCATGATGAGTGAATTGAAGAGATTAATTATTCTAGAGAAAGTTGTCAGAGACAATTCAGATAAGATTGAAGAGATTGATATTTACAGAACTTAGAAGATAGACACTGCAGAAGCTTAAGAACAAGAAGATCTTATCTGAATGTATCTAAATTTGAATGCAGACTCAGAGAATGTTGATAACTGAGAAGTTAATATGAGACTTAAGCAGAGCTATGAACATCTTAAGAATTGATGTTTAAAATGATGTGAAAGTCTGTTAAAAGAACAGTAGCAGACACTTTAAGAAGAAGTCATCATTAATAAATGACACAAAATGAAAATGACAGCTGTACAGTTAGAAGAGCTGATGACAACAATATGATTTGCAATATGAGATTAAGAAATGTCAGAGTGACTAAGAAAAGATTATGAAATCAAGATATGTCTATTTACAGACTATGCAATGCTCACAGAAAAATGTTGAATGCATACAGAAAAGTACATGTCATCTGAGTTTCTTAACAAAGTAAAAGCATTAAAGAATCTCATTTAACACAAATATGATCAGTATGAGGTGTACTGACATCTAAAATGAATCATCAGAAAAAGAACTGACAACTACACAAAACTGATTACAATCAGTGAAGAATTAATATAATTCAAAGAATTATGAAGAAAGTTCACTAAATCATAAGATGAACTTTAAAGCACAGACAGAGCTCAAGAAACTTTAATAGAAGTAAAGAGCTTAAAGAAGTCAAAAAATCTTAAGCTTTCTCAGTGAAACTAAAAACAAAGAAGCTTTTAATGTCTTAATGAACTGACAATAATCAAAAGATATAAATTGATGTTGAGATATCACTGAAGAGATAACTTTAAGCAATGATAAATTCAGAAGCAATCAATAACTTTATCTCACAAAAAGTAATTAAATGACTAGAACTAACACTGTGATGAGTGTCTAAGCTTACATAAATGTATATGATCAATGAAGAATACAAATGAATTTATAAAGAAGTTTATATTGAAGCTATAATAAAGAATGATTTACAGAAGTTAAGACTAAATGTTCTTAAGTTAGTTAAGTATGATGCTATACTAAAGATGTTCTGATTACATAAAAAGAATTCACAGATTAACTAAATCAATAAAGAATTCTATGCAACAGAGAATGCATATGATGTCTTTAAACAATTAGAAAAGAGCTTATCAGAGTATAAGTCTTGAAATTATGAGATATCACTTATTGACAATAGACAGTTAAAGTGAATGTCACTTTATCTTATGAGTGAAGATCAGTTAAAGAAAGTTCAGAACTATCTTGCTGAGAATTTAAAGAAAGAATTCATCAAATTATTAAAGTCATTGATAGAATATTCAATTCTGTTTATATTAAAGAAAGATGACATTAAGTGACTTTATATTAACTATAGACAACTCAATGAGATAATTTGCTGAGACAGTTATTCTTTACTGCTGATAGAAGAGTTGCAAGACAGACTAGAAAAAGTTAAGTGATTTATGAGTTTAGATCTGAAGAAAGTGTACTACTGTGTATGCATAAAGAAGAGCAAAGAATGAAAAATGACATTCTGAATGAGATATGAACATTATGAATACATTGTTATGTCATTTATGCTTAAAAATGTCTTAGTCATCTTTTAGAGACTCATTAATGACATGTTGAGAGAATATCTTAATGATTTTATAATTATATATCTTGATAATATTCTGATCTATTTAGACAATCTCAAGATGCACTGTAAACATGTATATAAGATTTTAGCAAAGCTTAATGAACAAGTTATGTATATAAAAAAGTTGAAAAGCAGATTTGAAATTAAGAAGATACAGTTTTTAAAATATGTTATTTGATCTAAATAAATTGAGAAGAATCTCAAGAAGATGAAGACAGTCAGAAACTGATTAACATTAAAGAAAATTAAGAAAGTATAAGTCTTTCTAAAGTTGATGAACTATTATTGAAAGTTTATACTGAATTATGCAAGAATTGCAGAATCTTTTATGTATTTAATATGCAAAAATGAGAGATGACATTGAGATAAAAAACAGAAGAATGCATTCTGCACATTAAAGAAAAGTCTTAGTGAAACTGCACATCTGTGAATACTCAATTAAGCATGTGAAAAGATACTGAAAACTGACACATCAGATTTTGCAGTTGAAGCATATCTATATCAGATCAAAAATGAGCAGAAAAAGTCTATTATGTATTGATTTAGAAAGTTATCAGAATCTGAGAAAAGATATTAAATTTACAATAAAGAACTTCTTACAATAGTAAAAGCACTGCAAGATTGAAGATCTTATCTTGTAAGTATAAGCAAGTCTATTTAGATCTTTATGAATCATAAGAATCTGAGAAACTTCACAACAATTAAGCAACTGAATTGATGACAGATTTGTTGAATGAAACAGTTAGTAGACTTTGAATTTCAGATTTATTATAAGAAGAGTAATAAGAACAGTGATGCAGACACTTTAAGTAGATGATCTGATTATAAAGAAGTGAAAACAATTCATACTGAAATTCTGTGTAAAGATAAGAAAGAAACACTCATGAAAGGCTTAGCAGCAACATATAAGATGAAGAATACTTTCTTAATAGATGATAAACTCATTAAAGTATGTTATGACAGCAGGGCTGATGAGCATCTAAGAGTTAAATGTACAGAAGATCTTGTATGAAGAAGGTGCAACATAGATGATCTTTACAATTAAATTATAAAATACATTGTTAAATGCAATTCATGTCAACACAATAAGATTCAGAGAGATAAGCATTATAATGAAATAACACAATTAAATGTACTGAATGCACTCTGAAAGTCTGTTATCATGAACTTTATCATTAAGTTACTGAAGTCAAAGAACTCAGCATGAAAAGTCTGATTTGACAACATATTGATCATAGTAAATAGATTAACAAAGTATATGATGTTCATTTCATTCAGAGAGACTGCAACAGCATCAGTATTGATGTACATTATACTGTAAGAATTGATTAGCAATTACAAACTATTAAAGAAGTTTATTATTGACAGAGACAAGCTGTTTATGAGCAAGTTCTGAGAAATGCTTACAGCAGAACTCAGAATAAAACATAAAATGTTGATGACATATTATTTATAGATAGATGAACAGAGTGAATGAATGAATTAGACAGTTAAGATGTACTTATGACATTATGTCAACACAAAGCAGAACAAATGAGTACAACTGCTGCTGATGACACAGTTTATGTACAACAATGTGTAAAACAAAATCATGAAAAAGACATCATTTAAAATGAACTATAAGTATTATCTGAAGATTTGAAGAGATTCACAAGTGCATGAATCTTGAAGTTAGAAAGTAATGTTGAATATTGTAAAGCTTAAGAAACTGTATACTGATCTTATGAAGAGAATTGAAGAACAGAAGAGATGAATAATAAAGATAAAATTATTTAAGATTGACAAGAAAATATATCTATGAATGAATAACATATAAATGAAGAAGAAAAGCAAGAAACTCATGAACAAGAGCATTAAGTCATTTATAATTAAGAGAAACATCAAGAAACTAAGCTATAAGCTAGATTTATCTTAAGAGATGTGAATACACTCAATATTTCATGTATTAATGCTTCAGTAATGCAATTAATTCATATTACTTCAGATTAAATCAGCATCTGTTGAATTTAAAGTTGAATATGAAGTTGAGAACATTTTAAAAAAGAGAATGATTAGTAAGAAAGTTTATTATTTTATTAAATGAAAAGAATATGATGCTTTAGAAAGCACATAAAAACTTAAGAATAACTTATTTAACTGTGTGAGAATGCTTCAGCAGTTTGAGAAGAAGAGACTGTAGAGATAAGATTATCTCAGAAATTTGAGAATAAGAGATTTAAAAAATCAGAATTGTTCTTATCTCTGAAAATATCATTATTATCATTGACAAGTTTGCAAACAAGACAGAATATCTTCTCAGCAACTTTATCTTTTATATATTTTAATGTCTTATAAAGATGAACAACTCTAGCAAGAATCTGTGTCAGTTCTTTTTCAGCAATAGATAGATTGAACTTGAGTTTATTGCATGTATGATTTAGAGATTCTCATAACACATCAACACATGAGTAACTGCAGCAAACACACTCAGCATACTTAGAATGATTCTTCATCTTTATGCAGAGAATTGAGAGACTAAAACAGTGAAGATAGATAGTTAACACTGAATCACTGTCTTTATTAATGAATTAATAAAGACAAAGATAATTGTGTGTTTTAAATGATTTCATCATGAAAAGCTTACAGATTACAAAGACAGAAATCTTCATTTAAATAAATTTTAGAGAATTAGTGTCTAAGAAGAAAGAATGATGTTACAGTCATCATTTTAATAGATTTATTGAATGTGTAGATTCAGTGAACTACATCTTAAAGATGTACAGCTCAGTGTAGATTCACAATACTTATGAATGAGCTGAGTAAGCTGACTTATGATGCTTATAAGTGAGCAGAGTGAGCAGTCTGATATATATATAAGTTATCTTTCTTAAGAAGATGAGTGTGTTCAATGTAATCATTACTTAGCATATTACTAGCTACTGATTAACTCAATGTATCTAAAACTTTCTTATATCACAAGCTCTAACCTCTAGCCTCTATATCAGAGAAATCTTCAGTCAGAATATAACAACAATGATAAAGCAATGATAAGTTACTGTAAAAGTGCAAGTTAAGTATTTTGACAAAAATTATGTTCAAAAAAGCTACAACATTAATGATTTAATGCTATTGTTCATTAAGAACTTAAAGCAATGCAGATTAAGCAAGAAATTGTTGTATAAATTTATTAAGTTTTTTTAAATTATCAATTTTATTAATAAACAAGCATATTAACTGACTCTGTCTGCTTACTATAGAATTTATAATGTATTTTATATCTTATATTTAAAGTTTCATAAACATTATCTAAACAATAATTCTTTATTAAAACTGCTCTTTTCAGATCTCATAAACAATGAGAAAGAATATAAAATTAAAGATATTTTAAATAAGAAATGAAGAAGAGAATAGTTACAATATAAAGTTAAGTAAATAAAGTATTTAACAGAATATAATGAGTGACTTTAAGTAAAGAATATGAGAAATGTAAAAGTATTGTAATAAAAATATGACATAAGAGCAGAGAGAAAGCAGAAGCATAAATGAAGTTTAAGAAATTAAAAACTTTTATTAAAAATATTCTATATAATATTATCTAGAAGAAGTAAAGTCAAAATATAATTAATATATCAGTAAAATATTATTAAATCATTCTGTCATCTTTATATCTGCATCACTATCAGAAATAAAAGATGAGAACAGTGACTACTTATTGATGTTATAGTTACTGTTGAAGTGACTAAGTTACAGTGTTGAGTTGTGAAAGCTTTTTAAGATGTTGTTATTTAACTGAAGAGAAAGAAGCTTATACTTAAAGTGAAGTAAGTAACATAATGATGATAGTAAAGTGCAAGAAAATTAAGAAAACAAATTATAAAGTAAAAGATATTTAACATAAATATCTGTATTACAGTGACTGTCTACTGCTTTTAAATCATGAGCAACTAGAGTAACCATTAAGTCAGATCAAGCTCAGATTTTAGAACTTAACTTAACTCACTGAGCTCTACTTTGCAACTTAACCTGACTCTGTGCAGAGTCAAGTTTCAGACAGAGTTAAGTCAGACTATTCTTGACAGCTCAGACTAAATCAGAATTAGTTAACTTCTGTTATTAAGCAGCTTTATATTGACAGCAGCTACTATTGCAACATTTTTAATTAATATTGCACACAATTCTTCTTGTTTAACTACATGTCTGCTTTACAAGCATTATATGTGAGCATTATTAACTTAATTATCAGATCACTCATTCTCTACAGAGCAAAAATACATTAACTAGTACACTTTATCTTCTTAGTAAGTCTGCAATATATAAAAGATTGCTTTTATCTTTTGCAATTTCTCTAATATCATCAGATTTTCTTTCTTATGTAGCTCAGCAACTATATCACAAATAAGTCATGAAAGAGATTCTTAATATGCAAGAACTTATATTTTTAAAAAATGTACAAAGATATGTCTCACTTATCTTCTGCAAGTTCATGATGACTGACTAATTTCACTTTAAGCTGTCATTGTACTGATCAGAAATCTCTTTAATCAGCAGTGAGAAGAATTCTAAATTTAAAGTAAAAGAATGCAGCTTCTATCAATACTGTTACTGCTGCATTGTGTAAGCTGATCAGAGAGCATTAGAATTGAGCATTTTAATTTAGTTTGATGATGCAATTATGTGACTCACTTGACTCTTTTTGTGCAGAAACTGATTTGAAAGAAAAAGAATTGTTAATGATTCAATCTTTTTCTTTAAAGATGTCATGCTTGACAGCTCATTCTTTGCTTTCATTTCATAAGCTTAATTCTGTCTCATAAATCTTCATCTATAATTTATATTCTGTTCTCTTCAATAAATCTTGTATTGTCAGATTCACAAGCTTTAGAATCTGCTTAATATTTCTTTGTAACTTTGACTTTCATCATGACTCTGTCATGCTATACAATATAATTTTAATGTCAGTTTCTCTACTGTGAGAAGATCTATACTTAGTAAAGAAATTGCAACTAACATGATTGAGATACTACACTTTACAAATTGTATTTATTGCTTTGAAATTTTCAGATAGTAGCTTGAGAAGAAATGATCATAAAT
>JAABUJ010001883.1_pt1 | contig 28450 bp, 31 predicted proteins | sample 5559131 | NCBI WGS metagenome assembly JAABUJ01 (sample SAMN10711875, study PRJNA513366) | rock metagenome | isolation source: Antarctica rocks | place: Antarctica: Victoria Land, Mt New Zealand nord | collected 2016-01-07
CGTGGGACATGGACATAGCAATAGTTTTGACAGGATGATAGCGCTAGAGCCCTTTAGGCGTAGTGCCTCCGGGCGGAATAAATTACTTACTTACTTACTGAACCACTGCAAGGTTATGGCAATCGAGCATGATACACCGGTGAGCAGATCACGACCTTGAAGGACAGCATGGTGCAGTAGGTTTAAGTGGTTCCACCTGAGAGCACAGTGCAAGGGTCAGCTTCTGTATCTGAATGAACACGGCGTTTAATAGGAGAGGCATGAATCTAGGAAACATACAACTGATGGGCAATTCCATCTGCGCTTCAGAATCAAATGGCAATGCTAAGTCTCAATCTACATTTCAGAACAGGTTGCAATGCCTCTCTCATCTGAGTCCATCTGGTGAGGCACCAGTGAGATGCCCTTCCGCTCCATTCCATTCCACACCAAGCCAGCAAAATCTTCATCGCCAGACTGCGAAATTGCATCTGTCCAGTGAATGCGAGTGAAGATTCGGGCTTACCCTAGCGAGTCACAACACATCTCTTCCATGGGCCCATGCCCATTTCTTCTCTTCAAGTTCACGTCCCTCTCTTACCTGAAGACATCCACAACCTCAACCTCAACCTCAACCTCAACCTCAACCTCAACCTTTGCCACTGCTATCGCTGTATACCTTCTTCTGTCATTAATCACCGTCTCTCAAGCGATTCTCGTTACCAGCAACCAACATCATGGCTGATCTCCAACAAGCCGAGAACATTAGCAGCGCGAACTCCGATGGAGGACCTGTCAAGGTCGCGGCTGTAAGTTCTCAAGTCTCCTGATGTTGAATCTTGCTTTTGCCAAACGTACCTGCGCTGCTGTCTGGTTATAATATCTCTCAACGTGTCTTGAGCTCTGGACATTTCCCCTAGCTAGCTTCATTCAACAAGACCCCAACCTCCGCAAACACACTCCTCTCATTCCCCTCGCGTCAAGCCACACATCACGCAGACTCTGCGCTAAAACCAAACCAGGCCCCCGAACCACCCAAGACCGAAACGGAGCACCCCACCGCCGCCGAGCCCGAAAAGCCCTCCCCGAAAAAGCGCGGAGCGACCGAAAAAGACGACACCACGACCGCCAAGAAAAAGCGGTCTCCCACCAAAGCCACGAAAACCACTGCCGAAGCTGGGGACGGCGGAGAGGAAGTCGTCCCTCCTCAGACCCCGCGCAAACGCAAAGCGTCAGGCACCCCTATGACCCCAGGCCGCAGCATCCCAGCCACCATCGAGGAAGCCGACGAGGCGGACCGCACCCTGGTAAAGATGAAAGACGAGGGGTGTACCTGGCCCGACATCAGGGCTACATGGATGAAGATCACGGGCGAGACGAGTGTCGGAGCCAGCACGCTTCCGTAAGGCCACCACCCTCCCTTCCCCTCCCAACAGACAGACTTCCTCCCCTACTCGTTCGAGCCTCCGCGCACGGGAAGCTGCTGACTCCCTTTTTCCCTCGGCGCCAGCAACCGCTACAACCGGCTCAAAGCCAATTTCGTCCAGTTCACCGAAGAAGATGTGAGTAGAGTACCGGCGTGTCTCCTGTTGTGGGTGAAGGGAACCAAGACTGAAAGACTTGACTTGACAGGGCGAACGTCTGCAGGCGGCGAATATCGACGTGGAGGCGAAGTTCAATACGGAGAAGTGGGCGAAGATCGCAGAGGGGATGGAGGCGATGGGGTCGCGGAAGTTTTCGACGGCGATTATCCAGAAGAAGGTTAAGGAGCTGGAGAAGAAAGGGGAGGAGTGAGGTTGCGGCGTGGGTTTGGTGGGGAGAGTCGCTGTGCTTCTGGCTCGGTCGTCGTGCTTGGGACGGTGGGATGAGCTCTACTGCTGAGTCTGAGTCGGCCGATTCTCTGGTTGGGTAGTTGATAGTCAGGCTCTGGTTCCTGAAAATGGGACGTGCTCTTGCGTAGGAAGAGCAGATCATGTTTGCGATAATGCACTTGTGGTCACGATGTTTGTGCACTTGGGCCGTCTGAAAACCGTCTTGCATTTTCGTGTAAGCCATGTTGCGCATGTACCGTATGCAATGGTCAGTGGAGCAACTGGCGGTGAGTAAGCTCTTCCATTCCATCTCGCGTCCGTTCCACCCCGAGATTGGAAGACGGACTTCGTTTGATCTCGCCGGTGTTCTCAACCTACTACCTCCGCAAGCTATGCCTCTGTTTGTCGGCCCGGGGTGGCCCGCCAATCTGCCCTACCTACCTTACCTTGCCTTATCTCCACAACTTGCATGCAAGCTGAGTCACATCCTTGCTACCGTCGACGCCCCCTGAGTCCTCGTTCGAGCAAACAAAGACCGACTCGGTGTGCGTGCCAAGGTATTTTTCTTCTAAAAGCACCTGTTTCGTTGGGCCATGGCCGCTGTGAATCACCTGAAGGCGAAGTCAAACTGAAACTTGCCCGGTTTCTTCCATTCTGCATCCTGACAAACCTCGAGCGTAGGACACAGTGCTATATCCCTCCTCCGATGTCGCAAGACAAGTCATGGTCTGACTAGCAAAAGGTACCTGCACAAGTTTTGTCTTGCACAAGAGCAATCAGAAGAAAAGCTCTGGATTCGTCTGGCATGTTCTTGATGTCGCCTCCCGATGACTTGGCAGATCCTGAGCCTTCCCTCGATGGTCGTATGGGTACCTTGGGCAGCGGACGCCGACAGAGTGCGCCAGAACGAGCGGATTTTCCCAAGGCGAACGACTCTTTTGAGTCTCGAATGGGAATGACGAGCATATTCTATCAAAGAAGTTCTCAATGTAGCTACCTTTAGGTAAGGTATGCAGTAGCTCCGCAAGTTTGCTTCGCAGCCTTCTTTGTCCCACCCGACATGCAGCCCTCTTCGTATTGTAAGAAAGCGGCAGCTGCACGAAAAGTACACGCCACGCTAGAATGGAAGGCATGTTTGATAAGGAAAATTTTCTCTCATCCCAGCAGGAGTTCTGTTCCAGTTGACTACGAGCTATATAGTCTGCTCCTTCGCAACACCGGAGCAACATCACTCACAGATATGACCATGTATGGACACAGAGGCGAGCCCGCCGACTTTGCACACCAAAGTCCGCATCATCATCTTCATGAGAGCTATATCCTCATCGTCTCCGGAGGCAACAAATACCAGTTTCGACTGTCAGCTATCCAATCCCAACTACCCGGTCTGTTCAAAGCCATCCGACGGGATCGCGGGCATCGAAAGAAAGACAAGAAGCGGCAATTCGACGTCGTTGACGTGATAAACTCGAGATTCAACCCATCAAGAGACGTCTCTTACATCATCGAGTGCGCTCAAACCATCCTCGACCACGTCCACCAGGACGATACCGGCGCCGTGCCTACCGCCTTGACCCGATGTCTAGACTCCTATCTCGGGCGCCACGGCACCCACGACGGTCGAGTGCACGACTGGAAGGCTCTAGTCAGACGATTCGCCGTCCTCGGCAAGCTCCTCGCTCCGAGCGTGCTCGGCTGCAGCAGAGAGCTGTTCGACGTCTTCTCGGGATGGTTCATACGGCATTCTCACACAATTGTGCGGTCGATGCCGATCGACGCGGTCCTGGACTTTATCCACGCCTTCGAGCGCACTCGACGACCCTTCCCAGAAGCACTGCATTCGATGATCCTCCACATAGGTCCCTGGGGTGAGGACGAGCTGCTGTCCTTCGAAAGCAAGCCGACCTACCTCCGCAGCTTCATCTCAACCCGGACGATACACAGGATACGCAAGATCATCTACGCCAACATCGACGGCTTGCGAACTAAAGACCGCCGTCGCCTACCGGACCCGCGCGACTGGAGCCCTGGCGCACTGGTACGACCCGGCCTACCCAGCCCAGGGCACTCCGGCCGTGGCTCAAGGGATCTCGTCCCCCGAGTGCATGGAGCAGAGCTCGTGTCTGGCAACGACTTCGGCCGCGGGATGTTGCATGACATCGTCGACTTCGAGCCGGAGCGCATTCTCGTCCAAGAGCCATACGTCCGACCTCACCACGGCAGTGGTCGCTTCCGAACCAGACATGGAAGGGCGAATCCTGTCGCCGGGCGCCCTTTCATGGCTTTAGACCACGACGACTTCTCTTACACCGATTCCGAAACGGATGACGACGATTACCTCCCCTCGCCGTACGAGTACGATGATGCAGGGGTTGGTGGAAGAGTGGTACCTCCGTGCTTGATGTCGCCTTTTCCGGAGCCGGAGGGATTTGGAGGTGGTCGGTTAGATATGTTCGATGATATGGTCCATGCCCCTCATCCTGTACCTATCATGGTGTAATTGCTTGTTGCTTTTTCGCTCTTAGCAAGGTCTCTGCGGATACCATATAGCACTTTGCGCCATCATTAGTTTGAGTCTAGGTTCAAGTGGTTCTCTGTGTGCTTTCTTGGCAACATTTTTCAGCCAGGTTGATTTCACAACACTGTCAACTGCTCACTTTGTAATGTGGTCGTTCTGAGCAAAACATCATTCACACACAAATTGATTCCTCGCATCTAAAGTGGCTTGATCCGTCGACGTGTTGTTTAGTTCCCTTGATAAACTCTGACCCGTGTTTTCGGACATGTCCTCACCTGCCTTAAGTTAGTCTCCCTGCCATTAACGACCCTTTGTGTTAGGGCTCCAGGCTTGTCTTATTCACTCTCAGTCTCTCTAACACCACTTGCGCCATGAAAACTCTTCTGCTACATCAACAAATCTTGGTTCTATCCTTCATCACCATCGTCAGAGCTGGTAAATTGCCATACGCTCATCCTCGATCAGGACCGGCTCCGGCTCCATTCTCACGCGGATATCCCCATCATCTGGACTACACGTCTCCAGAGCTACGGCTTTGACAATTCAAAGGAACGTCAACTCTGCCCGTGAACGGTGTTGACTTGAGAGAAGCTTTGAACCCACTGCTGTTTCAAAACCCAAAACAATCAGCACATCCGGTTTGGCCTACGAACCATGACGGAGCCCAACCCTAGCACCACGTTACCAAAGAATGCCGCAGGTAACTTTTTTAAGAAACATTTTAATATGGAACATTGCTGACAGTCTGATAGCCACACCGAAAGACAGTGGGGACCTAGGCCCTGCCCTCCGTAGTGGTGCGCTGCGAGCCCAGCGAATGGAACAGTGGGAGCGCTACACGAAGATGGATACTCCGCCTATCCAACGTCCTCATATGCCTCACTCTGACACCCCTTGGCCCAGTATGAACGGGAGTCATGGGAATGCTGTAGCTACCGGCCCGCCGATAAGGCCCATAATCGGCCGTCGCAGCGGATTCCTGGCATTTGGTACAAGAAGTCCGCGCCATAATGAAACGTCTTCCCTCAGCGCTGACATCATGCATGCGACCGCTGCAAGCACCAACTTCAAGACTTGGGAGATGGATGGCACTCCCGTCGGACGCCTTGGGCTTGGCCGGCCCCATCTGCCGCCTAAGCAGACGCCTTCCTTCAACCCTAACATCACGCATCCGAACATTTGGCGCCAAGGCATTCCCATCAGATATCCATGGCCTGAGGCTGCACCGCCGGGTCGGTGGGAGTACCAGAACGTACTCAGGAACATGAGTGGTCCGACCATCCGAGGAGAGCCGGATGTCTGCCGTCAGGAAACGCCTCGCGCCAAGAGGATCCTGATTTCAGACGATTCTGATGCGCGTGAAGCTTTCAGACAGGCGCCTCGAGACCCAAGCGGCATAGCTGAACCTGGCAAGGTTGTGACTACAGTCAGGCGTGGTGCGCAGCACACGGTCTCGGCCTCCGAGACTTTTGCAGAAGTGCGCGAATGTGTGATCGAGTATCTTGGTTCGGATGTTGAGAGGTGATCATGGCAAGGCTCGGCGAAACCGGAAGATCTGGATCCGTATACATGGCTGAAGTCGGGCGGGCCATACAGGCACAGACCAGGGTCAGGAGCGGAGAACTTCGGACGTGGTGGGAAGTGTGACGGTCTCTCTTTCTGTGTTTGAAACCGAGTCACTCGTGCTGAGTCTCTAAGCCCTCATGTTGTGCGTCTCTGGGAGGAAGCCAAAGTTGCAGAGGCATATGTGTCCTTTTCTTACTTGTATTGCACAGCGACGAGGGCTTGGCGTGGCAACTAAAATGCATGCTCTCAATGAGCTTCGCGGCTATGTGCTGCTGTGGCGGTCTTTGTGGAATGCGAGAGTCCTGATGTAATGGTATGCGCTTTGGTGACTTGTGTCATGTGGTAGGATCTTGGTGTGTGAGGAATATTACGGAGCAGAAACAACTGTAAAAGCCTCAATATGAGAGAAACAAAAGAGGCAGACCGCAGTCACGGTAGAAATGGATCCGTAGCTTCAGACCTCGGCCGCACGAAACCGTGTAAGAAGACACACTTACAAGATACTTGGGACGGTGATAAGTGCGCTTCCACTGACATGATAAATCGTAGATGTTGCTCGGCTCCTGAAACCCGGCATCAGGCCCGTTGTTCCGTTCCAACACCACGCTGGTAGGGCAATCGACTACGAGGTCTTCAGCAAACCATCTCCATCCTGCAGTCAAAAGCCACTTCGCCTATAATTAGATTTCGGTTTTGTTGTTCGGCGTCCGCTTCGACGAAAGCCTTGTCAAACTACCCTGCCCTAAAGCCCTCGCACATCACCACACAATCTTCGCGGCCAAGGTAGTTTTACGAAACGGGGGTTGTAATGTAACAAAGCTGAACCATTAGGTCTGCAGGGACAAGATAGACTTCAGCTCACATCTACCAAGCCACCATGGGATTCGGAAGATGAGTGATTCGTATGACCGTTGCTACACCACCTCACGATTCACCAGAACCCGATAAGCTGGTTGGTGCAGAAGAGCCAATGGCTCAGAATCCTGTGTTGATCTGCAAGGTTTAAGCTTGGTCGGAGTCTCCAAGGCCAGGCTGGTATTGACCCGCGGCGGGTTCGAAGACTCGCACGGTCGAGGCAACATTGGCGACTAGAGACTGAACAATCGACAAGGTCCACGTACTATGGCAGCTGACAGTCCAGGGATGGTCTTCTAATCTCTTCATTCGCACGCGTGGGTGCTCCACGCCGTGCACGTTTCTGTTGGACGACCATGCGACAGTACGTCTTCCTAGCCCTTGATACGAGGTGTTTACCAGCGCACCAATGTCGGGAGCCCCAGTAACGTTGACAGCCACAGGTCTTCGAATAGAGTTCGGTGCAATTTTTAGAAGGCCAACGACGAACAGGCCCGTAAGATGCGAAAGCTGCGGCAACAGTATCCCAAGTCTATGGAACTTCACCTGCTTGGAGCTTGTTTTGAACCATCATTTGAACCTCAGCTGCGGTAATGCAGAACATAATCAGGACTAGTCCGTGATAGGCCATGCCGGATATAACCCCAATAGATGTACGAAAATCCCAAGTCGAGCTGCAGGCTTCCTTTGACAGGCGACTATCTCGAGCCGATAGGTCAAGGGAGAATCCCAAAGCGAGCGGCGGAAGGGCCGAATCTCCATTCGCCAGCCTTTCATTCCGGAACCATGCTTATAAGTTGCCGTTTGGACAACGGGTAAGCCGTGACAAGCTCGATATATGCCATTTGTAGAGACGGGAAATTTCAATCCGATGGAACGAGAGCCAAGGGCAAACATCTGAGCAGAGAGTGTCGGTCAAATCCGACACTCCATTGGAGTCTTGGAGTCTAGGAGTCCGTGGTACGGTTACTGGCGTTCGAGGAGGAAATAAGAGTTCTGATTTACGGAGTACAAGCCACAATTATCGAGAGTCTTGGCTATAAGAGCCTCATCAAGGTGGGGATAGTCCCGTGACCCCTTACTCGCACGACAACCTATATTAAATTCTCATAAGATTTTTATAAGATTCTTATAAGATTCTTTATGCATAGAAGTGATTGTGCCTGCAGGAGGCACGACCCGACATACCTTCACATACTTTACACAACTTGTACGGAGTACAGCGAACAGCCTCAACCATCTCCCCAGCCGTACGGTCATGCAGATCTATCTTTAGCTCACAGAAACTTCACACGGGGCGCCCGCTAGATGCTGCCTAGACTCTCTAAGGTAGACGTCAACTTTGACCACAACAAGGTTGCGGAAGCAACTCAACTAGGGGGTTTGGCTTCTTCGGTGTGGTCTGGTCTGGTCTGGTCTGGTCTAGTCTGGTCTGCTAACTAAGTTAACAGCCAGCTGAGGAGGACAGCGACAAACGAAATCAATAATAGAGCAAATAAACTTGATGTGCCGAAGTCGACCCACGGCTCCCAGACCCTCCCACGCCGCTCCTTCCGTGGAAAGGGAACCGGTAGCCGCTCTCCGGCCGCCGCCATCTGCTTCATCAAGGTTAGATCTGCCAACCAAAGGTACTTTGTGACTTACTCTACTTGTAGGATGGCGACACAGAAATCTCCGGCGTTGGACTGCTCTGAGCCTCCGAGTGGGGGGACTGGACCGGGGGGCTTCCCAGCCAGCCGCTAGACTTCCCTTCGCTCAAGGTGTATGTACTAAAGGTATACCTTGTGTTGAGCGCAGAAGAGCGCAATCCGTCCTAAGGAACTCGGTCCTTGCACTGCAGCAGTGGCAGGGTCTCCATCGTGCCATACCATAGCAGAGAGGCATCAAGGCAATGCCGTATGTACGACAATGGGATGGGATGGGGTAAAATGGCGACGGACCCAAACTTACCCTGCGGGATACTGGACACTGGCGACTGACGACTGGAGACTGGATACTAAATATATATATATATTTCTTTTCATCATTGGACACCTAAGGGAACTTACATACTGTACATATGTGTAAGTAAGTGAAAGTTGAAGGATGCGGACGGCTTCAAGTGTTGAGGAACCCTGTCAATAAGATCAATTGCGATGAAGCGGAGATGTTCTTCTGCAGAGGAAATGCACGATGGGCTATGATTAGACCACACGGCAGAAACTTACCTGCCTTAGTACCTTACCTTACCTCCTTACATCTTACATCGACAACCCACAAAGCTCTACAACAATGTAGATAGTTACAGCGCACAAGTAGTAAACTTAACGAAGAATAATACCTTACCTTACCTACTCGTACCTTATGGCTCATGACCCTCGACGGTGCCCGAAAGAGCCACACACGCACACACACACATCTCTGTTGAATAAGTCGCATTCTAGACCCTCTGCGACTGCGAGGACGAGGACGAGGACGAGGACGAGGACGAGTGCCTACCTTAGTTCACTCATATACATTTCTGTACATACATCGGGTTTGCTATGACAATAATATTGATACTAATACTATTACTAATACAAATAATAAGTTACCTTACCGACCTTACCGACCTTACCAGGTAGTCATGAGCATAAGCATAATTCAAATCCATATCCATATTGGGGCGGAGTTCGAAATGGTTCCCGTCCTCGCTCTCGGGCCAACCACTCACATCGTCGAACAGACGTCGAGACTTTGTCAAATCGCAGGCTTTGGGGCCTTCCAAGCCAGATCTCTCTGGATCTGGCCTGCATTCACGTCGGGGAATGGGAAGTATGACTGCCGTCCAGAGATATATGGCTGCACGACATCTCCGTCCGTCCTTCTGGGTTTTTACCAGTTCGACCTTTCTTTGTGGAAGGGCTGCTGTTGAGTACGAGTACGAGGACGAGTACCGGTATCACGACACGACTACACTATATCATTACCGTCAGGCCAACCATCTCGACACCGGTCTCCATATCTCACACTCACACCCACATTCGCTTTGGGCAGATAATTCAGTATTGAGTCCCTCGTTTACACTAATATCCTAATCTCACATCACGGCATTGCCTCATTTGTGAGCCGGTTCCAGCGGCAGTACCCTTTCGTTTACAATCGTTTGCCTGGTCGACTCCGTCCAAGGCCTTGTATCTACCATACCCTAGACGGCAGCATCCTTACACCATAGCAATCATCTGTCATCATTCGTCAGCCTTAAGAAAGAAGGAGAGAAGGGAAGGACTCGGCGAATATCTCGCCATCATCATAATTTGACATCCACCTGCAGCCGGAAATCGAGGTACAATACTTACCTTACCTACCGGACCTAATCGCAGCTCAGCTTCAGCTTCAGCTTCAGCAGAGCAGACAAAGCCTCGTTCGCGAGTACTCTAGCCGGGGCTCGTAAAGGGCTCAGCTTGATCCTAAGCTGCCTAGAAGCCTAAAGGACCTGAGTCAAATTTATTCTGCTACGTTCAGTAGATCATTCTCAACCTTACCTTACCTGACGAAGTACCTTGCGTCACTATTATCTATCATTTCTTTGATCATCTGCGCTGTTGTGGCTCGAGAGACAGAGCAGAGGGGGAGTCATCGGGGTTTATTTGACTCGAAAGGTTCGTGATCCCATCTCTTCCCACCCCCCCCACCACACACCACCAACACCACCTCCTTGCGTCCCATACGAACCCCTGCGCCACCATTCTACTGCGCCATCAACTCCTTCCCACCTAGTCCTGTCCCTGCATCATGTGAATCTTTGTTAACATAGAGTATCTAAGGTATACAGGTGTACGGGTATACCGGTATACACGCATCAGAATAATTTAATTCGACAAACCTGTTGCGCTTCTCTTCTCTTCGATATTCAAAACACACGCAGTCCAAAGGCTTCGCCAGGCGAATAATTTCTTTCTTTGTCCCCATCGTGGTAAGCCAGTCGCTAATCTCTGCAGTCATGCGAAAGCTATCGGTGGATGACCAGTATACTTATTGATAAAAGCAGGCTGGAACCGCCCTCTTCTCATTGTCATTGTTTGGAGTGCTGTCTGCTTCCCGAAACCACGACTCCACTAAGGTAGGCGGTACTACCCTAGCGGCATTCCAAGCAGCTGGGGAAACCCGCCTTGGGGGTCGTTCTAATACTCCGCGAGTCGCCCCGGTCACGGTCAAGTCACGAAATTGAAACACCTTATCCTACGTTCAAAATCACTTCAACAGCTCGCTGCCAAACTGGTCATCATAGAAACTCGCAGAGATCCCCGCCGAAGACTTGATATCTGATTTGTATCCTTCTTCTAAACCGCCCTGGATGTAGACCCGGCTCTTTTCGCTTTGCTCGTGCCGAACGGGGAATCATCCTGCGGCCCTTACATTCGTTTGATATCGCCAAAAGATCATCTGCAAGGCACCTGTCGATCGCTCCAAATTCAGTCGTTCGCTATCCACTTCTTCATCTTCTTTCTTTTCACCGGTCATCACCCTGGCTCTCCACACATATAATCGTCTTGAGGTACGCCGTTTATTCTCTTTGCCAGAAGCTTGCCTCTTTGGCGGGGTGTTGGTTGCTGCCTACCGCGAGGCAGCCTGATTGGCATTATTCCGCGGTTATGCTTTTGGTTTCAACCTCTGCTCAGCTCCCTCGAGACGGGGCGGTGCCAGCCTCTCGTTCGTGCCTCGTCCACTCGATCTGGCGCTGTATGTGTGATGGCGCATTCGGCCACATTCCTTACGGTGATGCTGATCATCGTTCTGCCCATCTAGCCTGAGCTCGATCATTCACCTCTAATACTAGACGATCTTGACGAGTATTCAAATTCGGCCGCCCTGCGCCTTGGCGTGGAATACAACGAGGGCCTTCTGGCCGGTGCGGATTATTCGGCTGCGCTGCTGTCTATGTCGACTTACGGGAAATCTCAACACTCTGAACTAAACGGTAAGTGAGGCTCACGTTAGATTGTGACTAAGGTTTTAGGATTCGTATCCTAGTGCCTCGGATCGTCCTGGCAAATCAGACGCGAGAGAGCTACTGAAGGCTAATACACGTCCGGCAGATCTGGATACCACCAGACCACTGCAGGACCCAAACTATGCTGCCTTCGCTCAGCCCTCGTTCGTGTCACATCCCTCATTTCAGCAGCCACTAGCTCCACATGGCCTCGATACGGAACAGCTGTCTTGTGGCGCAGAGTCACCATATCAGACACGGGCGCCCTATCATGAGCCGCAGTCCGCATTTATTGATCTACGGCCCCGCCCGGTCCCGGAAATCACATCCTACACGCCGTCTGGAGGTCCGCAAGGAACGAAGATCTTCATCTACCTTCAAACTGTGGACGAACTCGGTACACCGCCGCTCTTGACCTTCTGCTTGATGTTTGCGTCACGGCGATGCAGCACCGAGTTGATGAAGATCGATCAGGACGGCCCTTTCTTCCAGTATGCACTCACTGCCACCGTACCACCTCTCGCGTCTACTGGCTGGCATACTCACAAAGTCCCAATCCGTGTCGAGTTGGAAGATGCATACGGCGTGGAAGTCGGCGCGACCGAGGTCGGAGCTTTCACATATATGGACAGGAGAGAGGTCCAGACGTATGCATCGCCCGTACAGATGCCCTGTAAGAGGAAAATATCGGCGGAATCTGCAGCTTCCGTGAGGATAGCAAAGCGGCCATCAACACAACAGCTTCGCACCGACGTCCCAGAGGACTACGGTGTCTACCCTTACGCCCCAAATCAAATTTCGCCTTACTCCCCCTTCTTGCAACCAGATGCGACTGGTAACGCCTACGCATACTTGAATCCCTTCGACAGATCCGCTACTCCTGTGACTTATGCTCAGAGAGGCTCCCAACAACCGTCGGGCCCCTACCAGCATCGTTCTTCTTCTGCCTCGCAACCTAGTATGAAGGCTCCGTCGCCTCGCACACCATCCTGGAGCCCGTCTCGTCCGTCAGTCGCACAGATGAGCAGAAGCCCAGGGCTGGCGGTTCCGGCGGCGGTTCCTAGAGTGTCTGCTATGCCTTCTCCATCAGGATCGGCCAATCCTCCTCTGATACGGACCTCTACATTACAGCAATCACCCAGTCCAGCCAACACTCCTACCGGAGTGCCACAATCGAGTTCACTCTTCAACCCGTACGCCATGTATCCCAACAAGGCATTACTCCTACTGGATGGTGATCTCGACGGAATGGCGGAGAACTGGACTCTGGAGGAATGGGATGTGAAGCGGCGACTTGTACAGTTCTGGAGGTCCCAAAATGGGAGTACCATCAACGCCAGCTTCAAACCCGTCGCACCTGAAGATCGGCCGCCAAACAGCATCTGCATAAGCTGCATCTGGTGGGAGGAAAAGCAGAAGTTTTTCGTCACCAGCGTCGATACGATTTACCTGCTAGAGTCACTGGTAGCCGTGCGTTTTACGGTGGAGGAGAAAAACCGCATTCGCCGAAACCTGGAGGGTTTCCGGCCGCTCACAGTGTCGAAGGCGAAATCGGACAGCGAGGAGTTTTTCAAGATCATCATGGGGTTTCCCAATCCCAAGCCTCGAAACATTGAGAAAGACGTCAAAGTCTTTCCTTGGAAGATCCTGGCGCATGCGCTGAAGAAGATCATCGGCAAATACGTAAGGTTTCATCAATCTATTTTTATTTGGGCACTGTATCTTGACAGTGTGTAGTCGGCGAGTTACTCCTCCACCGCCGGTGCTCTTCTCACACCTGTGACTTCGACATATGTCAGCGCAGGGCCGTCCGAGTCGAATACGGAGCAGCAAGCAACGGCTTCACCACACCCAGCATCAGACTCGACCAGCTTGAGCGCATACAACGCCAGCTTGACAGCAGCCATATCGCCCAACGTCGCACACATCAAGCAACCCTCTGCCCATCATCCGTCCGCAACGGCAAATTTGCAAGGCGGCGTCCCCACCCACGCTCCGATTTACATCAGCACACCCCCGCAATATCAATATCAGTCTCAGCAACCGCAGCACATGACACAAATCCACCCCCACACAACGATGGTGAACCAACCTGAACGGACGTCGTGGGACTATTCGTCCTTCATCGACACCAGTCCGGCTGCTGGCACATCGAGGAATGCGCAGGCGCTGCACTATCAGGGCAGTCTTGGAGGGATGAGCATAGCACCCGATCAAGGCTCAAGCGCGGCTTTCCGGCATCATCATCAGCAGACCTCTCGCGGTTGAGCTGAGCCGAGCTGAACTGAGCCGAGCTGACTGATCGGGGTGGAGGAAGAGAAGAATACCTTGTGTGAAAGAGGTGGTGGGTGTGGAAGATCAGATGTTCCAGGTCATGCGACTGCATCTCGCTAACCTGGAACGCAAGCACCCATCATTCTGATACAAGTACAAAGTACCTTACTTGTACGGAGGTGCCTACCTTACCTACTCGACAACCACACCCACATCACCAACAACTTCAACAATTTCCAAATCACCCAGCAACTCCCTTGCTTAACCCTCTTTCGATCATTATCACATAATACGTCTCTGTCCAGTCGAGGCCTGCATCGGTATCGGCGTTCCTAATCACATCGGCACTCTTGGTCGTGCAGGAGTCTAGTGGAGCGAGCATGTGACACGGCGTCTTGTCATGGCTATTAATATTGCCCTTTTCCTTAATCCTACATCACATACTGATTCAGCTACTATTTTAATTTTTATTACCTCCGATTTGTTCGCTCTATGGAGCAACCTACCCACGAGACACACACTACGTACGACACAACTAATTCACATCATACCTACCTTATGTGTCTATCCCTCTTGCATACGAGCGCTCGGTGTTGTGGTTTTTGGCTTTTCTTTTGGTGTTAGACTGGCTGGGCTGAGTTGACAAGCTCTTACGGGGAACTTAGAATGGCATATACTGTGGCCAACACGGGGGGGCAAGGGAGTCCTTGATGCCGAGCTGGCCTGCGCTATACGCTTTACTTTGTGCTTGCTTGGGCTTGTGCTTGTGCGTGGGCGTAGGCGCGGGTGCGGGCGCGAGGGCAGGGCGTAGGTCGGGTATGGCCTGCGCGGTGTTTGGAGTTTGAGTTTCGAGGCTGAAGGCTGAGCCTGGGGGCTAGGCGGAGGGCTGAAGCAGGATGTCGTACAAGCACGGCGTCCAGCGTCGTACCGGGCGTCGGGTCTTTATTACCAGTGTCGGTAGAGCATAGCATCAGGGAGCATAGCATTGCATTTCTGCTGGTTTATTGGTGGGTGGGTGGGTAGCTCTCACGGTTTAGTAGTAATCTAATTTTAGAGGCACCGGATTCCTAATCCTCTCAGGCACCTGGTTCTTTTCAGATGCGGACAAGTTTTCTTTACAAAGTATATACGGATAGTCCTAACTGATAGGTTATATGACCGACCGTCTTGTGAAGCTGATGAAATCCTTATTGCCTCCCTTGCATCCGCTCTGATCAAAGGGAGGGGGGACAAATCTCTTGGCTCCGCAGTGGGAAACATTGTCGATTTTACGACACTGTCACGTGAGTGAAAGAACCATACCTCCAGTCCTGGGTTTAGAAATCCTTTCCCCAAACTTGCAGTGCTCTTCTCTCTCCTCTTCTCTTCTCTTCTCTTCTCTTCTCTTCTCACTTTAACAGGACCAGCACTTTCCCTCTCCATCATATGCACAAAGTAAGGTGATATCGTCTGGATGTCGTTAACAGACTGAACCGCATGAACCCAGGAGATCCCTCAAGTCTCAGTCATGTGAGGTGGAGCTTTCCTCATGGCTCGTATACGATGTCAACTTCGTAGACACTATCAGTTCAAGGCCGGAGACATGTTCGGTTTCGATAAAGCTTGTTCGCGCCCCGATGTTCCGACGCAGAGCCTCGCCCCAGTATACTCTTTTATACCTCGGCCAGAGACATGATAGTGGGGAGCTCCAATCGCCGAACGACTGACGACAACAATCTACCGTTTTCAGTGATCATCTCCAAACCAGCAGTTGCACCCAGCTTAAACCCACAGCCACACCCCGGCCACCAATCTTCAAACACCCGACCGCAACTCGCAACGATGCCCAAAGCAGTCACAATCCGCAAAGTAGACGGCAAACCCGGCCAAGTCTACTACCCGTACGCGCCCCTCTCCCTCCCACTCTCAACCATCCCACCTCCTTCCTCCCCCTTTTCCAAACCACCAACTAATCCCAACCACTACCCCTCCCCAGTCTCCAAATAACCCAAGTCCCCCACCCCACCCCCCAACCCCACGAAGTCCTCATCCGCATGCACACCGCCGCGCTCAACCACCGCGACCTCTTCATCCGCCAACACCTCTACCCCGGCACCACCTTCAACGTGCCCCTCCTCGCCGACGGCTGCGGCACCGTCATCGCCACCGGCACCTCGCCCACCGCCACCCCCTGGCTGTACAAACGCGTCGTCCTGAACCCCGGCTCGGGCTGGGCCTCCTCGCCCGACGGCCCCGAACCCAACCCGGCCACCGGCGCCCCCGGCACGTACGCCATCCTGGGCGGCACAAAACTCCACCCGCTCGGCACGCTGCAAGAGCTCGTCTGCATCGCCGCCGCCGAGCTCGAGGAAGCGCCCGAGCATCTGAGCGACGTCGAGGCCGCGGCGCTGCCGCTGACGGGGCTGACGGCTTGGCGGGCGGTGGTGACGAAGGCGGGGCGGCATGCGGGGGCGGGGTGTCAGGTGCTGGTGACGGGGATCGGGGGCGGGGTGGCGTTGATGGCGTTGGCGTTTGCGAGGGCGAGGGGGGCGCGGGTGTGGGTTAGTAGTGGGGAGGCGGGGAAGGTGGAGAGGGCGAGGCGGGAGTTGGGGGCGGAGGGCGGGGTGGTGTATAGGGAGGTGGGGTGGGAGAGGGGGTTGGCGGGGTTGTTGGAGGGGGGGAGGGGCGGGTTGGATGTTGTTGTTGATGGGGCGGGGGGGGATGTGGTTGAGAAGGGGGCGCGGTTGCTTAAGGTTTGTTTGCGCACCCCGTTTTTGAGGAGCTGTGTTGGGGCGTGTGTCGTTGTCGTTGTCGTTGTCGTTGTCGTTGCGTTCGGAAGCTGACGTTTCCCGCCTCGAGCTCAGCCCGGCGGCGTCATCGTCTCCTACGGCATGACGCTCGGCCCTACCCTCCCCTTCTCCATGGCCGCCGTGCTCAAGAATATCGAGCTTCGCGGCTCGACGATGGGGTCCCGCGCTGAGTTCAGGGATATGATCGCTTTTGTCCGCGAGCATCGCATCCGGCCCGTCATATCGAGGGTTGTCAAGGGGCTGGAGGACTTGGAGGCTATTGATGGCTTGTTCGAGGATATGAAGACTGGGAAGCAGTTTGGGAAGTTGGTGGTTGAGATTGGAGGGAGCGAGGGTGGGGAAGGGGGAGAGGGGGCTGCGAGCAAGCTGTGAGTGAGTCTCGCATCCTGGCAGTGGCGGTGGGTTGGTGGGGTGGCTGATGTGGTTGTAGGGCGTGAGAAGGGATGAGAAGGGAGGGAGGGCGAGGCAGGCAAAGACGAGCTTCGTACTTCGACTGTTCTCCGCCTCTGTCTCTCTCTTTTTTCGAGGTTTGGGTAGACGGCAAGAGTGGAGGTGTCTAATTCTCACTTGTATATACATCCGTCTACAGACGCAAGCTCACGAATTCTTGGCATCGCTCCACTCTTCACCCCACAGCTCTTCGCAAGTCGGTAGGTAGCTTTGGTAGAGCGGTTCGCGCCAGGAATCGCGACCGTGGACGCGCATGGATATCACCAAGTAACTGGTTCCAAAGTGTAATGGTACAATATACCCTTAAAAAACGCAATCTCGCAACGCCAATAACTCACCTCTTCCTCCTCCCGGGGGCCTCTCCACATGATAGTGACCCGTACACGGGCCGTCCGGCAATGACATCAATGTCCTACATCTTCGGTGCCTTCTATCAACACACCAAAGACACGCTAACCGAGGAGACATAAGTCCCGCCTGGTCCTTGTATCCAGCCCGCCGATCTCTATCTCGTGGCATCACCCTTATCCAACCGCGGCCTCTAATCCACACTCTTCCAGATGAGCTAACCATAGACGACCCGGACCGCCTCAAGTCGAAACCGCCCTCGGGTCCAGCGACTCGCCACCTCTCTGCGCGTCGAAGTCAGACCTGTGGGGACTCGGCCGAGAAAAGAAAGCGTCGTCGAGGGGCAGACTGCCCGTCGGGGCCGATGGCGTCTGTCGGTTTGTCATGGCGGCGATGGGAGGCTGGGGGTGTGTTTGGACGATCGGACTGTTGCGCCTTGTTCTATCCGAGCGGAGCTGCGAAAGTTGTGTTGCAGTGCGGTGGAGTCCATGGGGAGAGAACGCGACATAGGTGCTGAAGGTGGGGCCTTGCACTGGATGTTGAGGCTGATGGAGTTTGGGCTAGCGTCGCTTTGGTAAGTTTGAGAAAATCTGATAAATGAAGTGAGGAGGATTCTAGCTCGAACTAATTGACTCTTCCCGTGGTATATCTGGCGCTGGTCAAGCGCAGGAGTAATCTGCAGCCAATTGAGTAGACGCTTTCCTTGAAGCTTTCTTCACTGAGGGAGATATGGAATATGGCCCTCAGCCTTCGTGAAAAGCAGTATAATCAGTCTGAAAGACAGTCTTGAATGGACAGGCGTGCGTGACAACGGGAGATGCTGAAGCCAGGATGACACGAGAGTCAACGCAAGATTGGGTGGTCAGTACGAAGCTAGGAAGGAGATCGCTCCTAACCCAAGACATAAACATGGTAGTACACATTCTCTATCACATTCCTTGCAGAGGGAGGATCATGAGACTGGCAACGCTGGCAATGATCTTCGCTGTGGTGATGTGTTGCGGCTCTTCGGAGTGCGGAGTTGGAGCAGCCGCTGCTCCGTAGCTCGCCGAACTAAAGAATCTCCCAGTCCTGTCTCCCTGTATCCCTTGGATTTAACCGACTTTTGAACTCATCCTCATCTGGACAACCTCACACATTCACTTCTTGTATTAGCAGTCTTTCAAAGATGTTTGCCTCTCGTCAAATATACGGCGCGTGCCAGCGCAGAGCTTTCTCAGTCTCGACACGACAGGTACGGAGGTCTACCAAACTTTTCCTCGACATAAATGGCGCAATGACCAATACCATCAATACAGCACCAATGCTGACTGCCTACTGTTCTAGGCGTCGAAAGTCACCGTTCTTGGAGCGTCGGGAGGGATTGGTCAACCATTGTCACTTTTGATGAAGCTCAACCCAAGGGTGACGGAGCTTGCCCTGTACGATATCCGCGGAGCTCCAGGTGTGTCAACCTAATATAACTGGCTATACGTTAGTAGTATCTAATTGGCATGATTGTAGGTGTCGCGGCCGATATCAGCCATATCAACACCAAGAGCAAGGTCACGGGTTACGAAGCGACACCGTCGTCGCTCAGAGATGCTCTCAAGGGCGCGGAGATCGTGCTCATCCCTGCCGGCGTGCCTCGAAAGCCTGGAATGACTCGTGACGGTATGAATATGTTTAGGAAGGGTGAAGGGTTGAACGAACCTCGCTGAGTTCATATACAGATCTATTCAACACCAACGCATCCATTGTCCGGGATTTGGCCAAGGCTGCCGCCGAGTCTGCGCCAGACGCCAACATCCTCGTCATCTCGAATCCGGTGCGAGAATCATAATGCTACCTTCTAAAATGCGATTCTTTACTGACAGCACCAGGTCAACTCCACGGTCCCCATCTGCGCCGAGGTATTCAAGGCCCAAGGCGTCTACAACCCCAAGCGTTTATTCGGTGTCACCACTCTCGATGTCGTCCGTGCCTCTCGCTTCATCTCGGAGATCAAGAGCACCGATCCGGCAGACGAGAACGTCCCAGTCGTTGGCGGTCACTCTGGCGTCACCATCGTACCGCTCCTGTCACAGTCCAACCACCCAGACCTCTCCGGCACAACGCTTGACGCATACGTCAACCGTGTACAGTTCGGAGGCGACGAAGTTGTGCAGGCCAAGGGGGGTGCTGGGTCCGCCACCCTTTCAATGGCCATGGCCGGCGCCCGATTCGCCGAGAGCTTGTTGAAAGCCGCCCAAGGCGAGAAGGGAGTCATCGAGCCGACCTTTGTGGACAGCCCGCTGTACAAGGACCAGGGCATCGATTTCTTCGCTTCCAAGGTCGAGCTCGGACCGAATGGTGTGGAGAAGATTCACCCGGTTGGCAAGATCAACAGTTATGAGCAGAAACTTCTGGATAACTGCTTGTCGGACTTGAAGAAGAACATTGCGAAGGGTATGGCTCTCCTTTCAGATATATCACAAGATGCACGGACGTATGCTGACCTATATGTAACTAGGTGTCGCTTTCATTAAGTCAAGCTCATAGGTACGGCAATATTGGGCAGAGACGAAATATCGCGTGCGCTGAGGTGACGCTCAAAAGAGATAGAGAGATCGAATCACCAAACCGAGCAAGACCCTCGAATGTTCACCTGTGTTTATGTATTGTAAAAAATGTTCATCAAACTCTCCAATCTACCTACCCACCCACACTTATATATATGATCCTCCCAAACTTTTCAGATGTGGCAGAGATGCTCCAGACGTTCACAGACGTATCATCCTTAGACATCTATTGCTGATAACCCAAGCAGAGCTCGTCAATATACGCCATCCAGTATCGCGTCTCTCAGATGGTCACCCTAGCGCCGGACACACTAGATCAGCCAGGAAAACTCACCGACGAAACGCGTCAGCCGACAGCAACTCGATCGCCGGAACTTTGAGCAAACACACACTCCCCATCCTCATATATCGCGAAGGAGGCCAGTGCCCTACAAGCCCCGGCCACTTCGGGCGGGGCCGCGTCCTGCCATAGTCAGTATCGTAACGAACGGAGGTTTCGTTGCTCAGACTAGCCGTGCCCGGCACCCTGGGAAGATCTGGTCGAGTACCATAGGTGATTGTGGGTAATCGCGTAGGAGATGGCAAGAGCAGAGGCGTGTAGGGCAGAGACCAGGTGGCAGGGAGGGGCGGGTACGGCGATAAGGTAGAGGACGGTTCTTCTTGGGCGATATGTTGCGAGTAATTCTCAGCCTGAAGGGGCCGGGCAGCTTTGAAACCGGAGCCGTTTCCTAACTCGGACGATGGACCGGGGCACAAATGGCAGGCTTGTCCGCCGAGCGTCGGTCGGTGTATCCAAGGTAGGGACTGTGTAGCTGGTCAATCGACTCCCGTTCGCAGCTGTCATTCTGGGTATCGTCCGGAGCTACCGCTATACTGGGGCTCGGGCAACACCAACGCAGCGGTGATCGTTTCGGTGTGTATATAGATCTCTGTCGGTCTTCTCGGCTTATGTACTCTAGCCGTGTTGCTTGTGACGTCTTGGTTCACGATTGATGCATTTGGGATCAGCCTCCGAGCGTGTAGAACACGTTGTCGGGGATTACCCGAAATAAGGGGCTGTGTAACAATTACCGTTGTGGGTGTTGATCTCCACCCGCCGACGTTTAGGCCTTCTCGGGACGGTGATGTAGTACCCACTCTGCCAGGAATTGACATCCACCGCTTTCTGATTGAAAGGTGCCCCCGGGATGTCCATGATTTCCGAATATCTGTACCTTAGGTGCTAGAAACCACAGTCATCCTCTAAGCCTGCGCCGGTACCATTGACAATCTTGCTCACATAAATGGACATAGAAGTAAGGTAAGTCTTGACGCCAGAGAGACACCTAGGCACGGCTTGCCAATTTCATCACAGTCTCGGATGGGTCTCAGGTACGGTAGCCGCCGATGCCCGGTCCTTGAAGCTATCACAGCATAACAGATCCTACAGCAAGTTCTGCGCATGTCGTGGCTTTGGCCCTGAATTTCGCAGTGAGAATTGAGATTACTCTTGGTCAATAAATAACTATTGCAGAAGCAGAAGCATAAGCAGAAGTATAAGCACAAGCACAGTAAAAGGACGAAGGACGAAGACTTTTTGCGGACGGAAATTGGCGGTGAAGAACACGCATCTTCCTCGTCGCTACCATTGGTAATGATGTCGGATGTATGTCCGAACATTGAAGCAAGGTACCCGGCCTCATAGCGGTAACCGGCCGTGTATCTGAATCTGTATCTGTATCTGAATCTCAATCTTTTTATACTCGCTCGAATCATTGCGGTAGAAGTACCAAGGTACCCCCATGCCCGTTTCAGATCAACCTCATGGAAAGTCACACAGCCTTCCATCTTCAGACATCACCGCCGTCTGCCCGTCTGCGCGTCTGATCGACACGCAAGCTTCCGCAGTCGACCCTTTCCTTTCTCCCCGTCTGTTCGTTTCACTAGGTACCTCACCTTAGCCAATGGCGGCAAATGAGATGCGTGATTGCTATCTCCATCACTTGTCAAGCCCGGCACAGCAATGCCTTTGCTCCACTGACGATCTCCACGACGTTTCAATATTTCTCCGTATGATGTATTAATCTAAGCCGCATTCCCCTACTGTACAAATCCTAGAAGATCCTGCTCTATAGTACGAATCTCCCGGACCACGTACCCTGAATTTCCCATGCTTTTTTCAAGACTCCTTCATCGTTTCCAGTTTCAAGAGATGCCGTGTTATCGGCATGGCTGGCGGTCATGCCCCTCCAATGTCATCTCTACGTCTCTTCATATATAAACCTGCTGTGCCCGCCTACACCCTCCCATATGCATCATTTTCTACGAAAGACATTCTAGGTCAGGCACCACGAGAGCGTCGCATTCACATTCTTTCATCATGAAGTCGTCCCAATTCTTTTCTTTCATTGCTCTCCCTCTGGCGCTGGTTGCGGCGACGCCTCTCGTCACGAAGCGCCAGCAGGTCTCATGCCCGCCCGGGTTCCGTAATACCGTCTTCAACACGAACATGCCTGGGGAGGGGGACGTCTCGAATCGCTGGAATACGATCTCGAGCCATGGTGTCTCCAACTGGAGTACGTGCTGCCCGATGCGTTTGCGTCCGACCAGCCCAAAAGCCCCAACATACTGATACGGGTCCTGCAGTTGGCTTCACCGTGAACCCGCTCTCCCAATCACCCACATACGGCAAGCCAGCCGTCTCGGGCGCCGTCGACGCGGCCCAGATCCGCATCGCCATGGACCCGCGCGATGTCGACGCCGCCAAAGCGCTCATCACCTCGGCCAGCCCCCCGAGCTATCTCGAGCTCTTCAATGAGCCCGACTACAGCTACCTGGGCTTCACACCGCTGACCCTCGCCCCCGCCGCCGGCGCCACGCTGAAAGACCTCATCCACACGCCCACGAGCACGCAATTCATCTCGCCTGCCATCGCCTTCACCGGGAGCGGTTACCTGTCCGACTTCTTCGCCAACTGCCCGGGCTGCATCGATAAGATTCCCATCATATCCCTGCACGTGTACAAGCCCAAGGCGCAGGAGGCGATCGATCAGATCACCAGCGTGCATAATGCCTATCCGTCCAAGAGGCTGTGGATCACGGAGCTGGCGCCCGCGTGTGCGCCGGATATGGGATGCACATTGGATCAGGGCGGGGTTATCGGATGGATGCAGACCGTCGTTCGATGGGCTGCGGCGTCAGGATACGTTGACAAGATCTTCTGGAACTGTGGCGAATGGGTACGACTTCTTCCCACCCCTGTTGTTGAGCTTCTGAGCTGAGGCTGACCTTTTCCACGCACACAGGGTCCAATCTACAAAGATAATCCCGCCCTTTGCAACCCCTCGCTCACCAACCCCGACGGCTCCGCCACGCCTCTCTTGAACGCTTATTCTCAAATTTGTGCGTGAGGCCTGTTCTTCACTTCCCTTCCTCATACAGTTTACTTCGTTGCACTGGTCCAATCATCACGGCAATCGATATGAAGAGAAGGCAAGAAACGAGCGAATTAGGATGCGAATTAGGATGTATATGCATTTATCGACAACTTTTTCATACACCGGTTCCTTCACTGGTTCAGGGTCTGATTCAGATTCAGGTTCCGGTTCCGGTTCCGGCACAAGTACGAGTCCGGGGACACAGGGCTGGAACTCGACGAGGCGGGCTTGTTGACGCATTAATTGCGATATTAGCACCATATAGCTAGCCTTTGCGGGGTTTGACGAGATCCGATCATACCTTACGGGAAGTAGCTGGTTCCGGAAAATCATGTCTGTAGTCATGTTGTAATAACTTTACGTGTGACATCATGTCGATAGTAATACTGTGATAGCAGCCTCCCAAGATCAGCACATGTCTTGTTCAGCAAGGTTTTCAGAGAAAAGATCATGCTTGTATTTGAAGCATGCTGGTACTGACATGAATTTGAATGAAAAACACTGTTGGTAACAAAAGCATGTTGATATTGACTATGTGTGAGATGACAGCAGGGTTTCAAATCTATCTTATATACTATTTTCATAAAAGAACACATTTCTATTATTCTATATACACATGAGTCATGACTGCTGATGAAGATCCTCACTGTCACCTCTGCTTGCTGTTGCCCTCGCTGTCGCCCCTGCTTGCCTTGTCCTCACCCTCGCCCACGCTCTCACCCACACCGTTGTCCACACCGTCGCCCACACCCTCACCCATGCCGTCGCCCACGCCCACACCCACACCCTTACCCATGCCCTCACCCACACCCACACCCTCACTGTCACCCCCACTGTAGGGTGCAAAGCTTGCTTGAATTCAGGTGAGCCTTGTGCCAGCTATATATTCTATAAGTAAGAAGTCATGACGACACCACTATGATGTTATCAACTAGCTAGGGAAGCGACGACTCAAGATAAGATAGTTAAACAAAAGAAGTCTCTCACAATGCTGACAACATGCTGAAAAAGAAGCTTCATACTGATGACATGCTGAAAGAAGTGTCTCTGTCAACAACATATCAGAAACAAAGCTTTCTGTCAAAGACATGCTGATCACATGCTCAAATATCAACATGTCTCTGTCAATTGACATGCTATTGACTATTTGACACATCTTCAGAGCAACATACTGTGATTATTATGTTGTCTTTGAGCTTGGGATGACAGCAACTTTCATTTTTGAAATAACACATGTTGATTTTAAAATTTCATTGATATTGTGTGTTACGACCATAGTCCCGGAAAGGACTACTGGTGCAACCAGTATGTAAGCTGCCAAGACAAGGGCGTATATCTGGGTATAAGCACGACGAGCACGACGGGCTCGACAGCGTGCAAGGCGAGCAGGGCGAGCACAGCACGACGAGCACGACAGGTTGCATAGGTGTGCACTGTCGAGCGAGCTTACTATATAGCAGGATCATTTCCCCTATGGAAATGATCGTGTTCAATGACAATCTTTACCTAGCATATTGCTATCTACCGGTTAACCCTAACGTGCCTGGAAACCCTCTTATATCACAAGCTCTAACCCCTAGACCCTATATCAGAGGAATCTCTGATTGGGACGTAACATTGTGTTACTAATCTAGCATCATAAGGACACACTATTTATAGTAACATTGATATAACATTACATCAGCATGATTTCTTAGAACCGGCGGCTTCCCCTAAGGTACCTTAAGGTATACATACAACCTGGAAATACATCAATAATACTCTTGTTAGCTCGCTCGATCTAAAAATACTAGATCTACCTACTTGCCTAAGGAAGTCTCGGGCAATGACAATCAGGCGGGGCTGTATGTACGCAGAAAGCAAGAACTCAGATTATGAGTATCTCCGTAGCAGAGAGAGGTCATCTCAAACAGCATTCCATCGTACCAAGGTATGTCGTATAATACTATCCTATCGAGATCGTTGCCTTAGTTCTGCAACTGCAGAGGTTAACAGGATCAGGCTCTTCTCAAAGGTTTTGGTGGTTGCTGCGTTGAAGTTTAGATCCCAGGTCGGGAATCACCCAGAGCCCTTTTACCGGTTGGACCCTGTTTCCAAACACGTGCGGCGGATATAGAGGAACACTTGCTTGGTACTACCTTACCTTACGATTTTAGCCTATTGCGGGAGGCGAAGCGAGCAATCTGATCTGGGGAAGTTCTTTGTCTCTCCCCCCACTACCTACCTTGGGTAACTCCCGTCCCGTCCATAGATGTACCTTAAGGTAGGCAAGGGGACGATCGAGCTTAAGGTGGGGTGCGGGGCAACTGGCGAACGAGGATACAGAGGAGATGTATTCCTTCTATCCGTGCGGAGGCGATCTTTGTCATTCTTTATATAAGCTACATGATCATTCTTCCTTCTATCACGCTGAAGTGAAGTAATCTTGTTCTTTCTTCGCTTTCTTCCCAAATCTGTATTACAGAGTAGCTCAAGATGGCCACAGCAGCGGTTGAAACGCCCTCCTACAATCGTATCGAACCGGGCTCGAACCACCTAACAGCGGCGAACTACCCGAACCCCATTTCGTCTGAGCACGTGGAGGTCGGGAAGGTTGCGAAGGAATGGGTCTCTTCTTTCAACAACGTCCTGAAGGCCAAAGACTTCTCCGGCCTGGAGAAACTCTTCCTCAAAGAGTCTTACTGGCGTGATCAACTTTGCCTGTCATGGGACTACCATACTCTCAAAGGCTCCGAGAAGATGGTGGCCTTCCTCAAGAAGGCACCGAAGGGAGTCCGCCTGCACACCATCGATGTCGACACGAGCAGCAAGCTTCGGGCCCCTAGCGTCTCGGCCGTGGATTTCATGGGCAAGGTCATGGGCGTGCAGAGCTTCTTGACGCTCGAGACGGACGTCGGTCGAGGTCGAGGACTTGTACGACTTTCACAGGATCAAGACGATGGCGGCAAATGGAAAGCGTTCACGCTCTTTACGACAATGCACGAGCTCAAGGATCACGAGGAGACTATTCGTTCGAGGAGACCGCATGGGGTCGCCCATGGTGGTCAGCCTGGACGGAAGAACTGGCAGGAAAGGAGAGTGGCGGAACAGAATCTCGATGGAGGCACGGAACCAACTGTGTTGATTCTCGGTGAGACTTCTTCACACCGCAAAACCGCAATACACTGACATGTCACCAAAGGCGCCGGACAAGCAGGTTTGACTGCCGCTGCACGGCTCAAGCAATTGGGAGTCGAGACCCTCATCGTCGACCGCAATCCCCGTATCGGCGATAATTGGCGATATCGATACCATCAGCTCGTCCTCCACGACCCTGTCTGGTACGACCATCTCCCGTACGTCAACTTCCCTGAGCATTGGCCCGTCTTCACTCCAAAAGACAAGCTCGGGGACTGGTTCGAATCCTACGCCAAGATCCTGGAACTCAACGTCTGGACCAAGACTACGCTCAAAGACTCCCACTGGGATGAAGCGAAACGCCAATGGACAGTAACATTGGAGCGAGAGTCCCCCGACGGCAAGAAAGAAACCCGAACCCTACACCCACATCACATCATCCAAGCTACCGGACACTCGGGCGAGATGAACTTCCCGCACATCAAGGGCATGGAGAACTTCCAAGGCACCCTCTGCCACTCCTCCCAATTCCCCGGCGTCAAATCCGACGGCAAAGGCAAACACGCCATCGTCGTCGGCTGCTGCAACTCGGGCCACGACATCGCACAAGACTTCTACGAGCACGGCTACGACGTCACGATGGTACAACGCAGCAGCACCTACGTCATGGGCTCCAAAACCGGGCTGGGCGTGCTCCTCGGCGGCGTGTACGAAGAAGGCGGGCCACCCATCGAGGACGCCGACCTCCTCTTCATGTCCATCCCCAACCCCGTACTCAAGCGCATCCACGTCGACGCGACGGTGGAGATTGCCAAGCAAGACCGCGCCCTCCTCGACGGCCTCACCAAGGCCGGCTTCAAGCTCGACAACGGGCCCGACGACGCCGGCTTCTTCATTAAGTACTTTCAGCGCGGCGGCGGCTACTACATCGACGTCGGCGCCTCGTCCCTCATCGCCGACGGCAAGATCCACATCAAGCAGGGCCAGGAGATCGAGTCCGTCAACAAGCACTCGCTCACCTTTGCCGACGGCACGGAACTGCCCGCCGACGAAATTGTGTTTGCTACGGGATATTCGAACATGCGCGCCACGGCGCGGAAGATCTTCGGCGACGAGTTGGGCGAGCGCGTCAAGTCCGTCTGGGGCTTCGACGAGGAAGGGGAGTTGCGCACCATGTGGAGGCGGACGGGCCATCCGGGGTTTTGGTTCTTCGGCGGGAATCTGGCGTTGTGTAGGTATTACTCCCGCATGATTGCGTTGCAGATTAAGGCGTTGGAGGAGGGAATTATGAAGTATGATGATGAGTGAGGTAAGTAAGGTAAAGGTAGTTGTAGATGAGGGAAGGGATGGGAGAGGAGATGACGGGCAGAGGAGTGTGCGGAGGGGAATCTGTAGAGTTTGCTTGTTGTATGTACATATCGTCTTGGTGAAACTTTGCTGCTGTTTGCACCTTAATGCCGGCAGTTATTGCGGGCCTAGCCCCGTCATCGATTAGGTAGGGGCGCCGCCACTATTACCGGATCTTATGAGATGCATTTTAACGTTATTATTGGTTGTTGCCAGATATCCGCGATCTCCATTGATCACCAAGCGCAGTGATAGTGGCTGGCTGGCGATGACAGAGGTACAGTACCTTTGAATTGCAATTGCAGGGTATCACGATCTTCAATGGTCCAATCGTTCTAGACGGCGGTCTTTCCTTGGCACCCATCGTCCTTGTTTGGCTGCGGGATACTCCGTACCCTTTCCGTGGTAGGTAGGTAGGTAATTTATTCCGCCCGGAGGCACTACGCCTAAAGGGCTCTAGCGCTATCATCCTGTCAAAACTATTGCTAT
>JAABUJ010001886.1_pt1 | contig 28354 bp, 40 predicted proteins | sample 5559131 | NCBI WGS metagenome assembly JAABUJ01 (sample SAMN10711875, study PRJNA513366) | rock metagenome | isolation source: Antarctica rocks | place: Antarctica: Victoria Land, Mt New Zealand nord | collected 2016-01-07
TCGCCGACGCCGGCGAGCTGGCGCGGTTTTTGGATGAGCCGGGTGAGCAGTTCGGGACGCGTGTCACCATTCCGAAGAGGGACAGGGACGGCGCGGACAGGGGTGTGAAGGATGCGCATGTGTGGCACTGCTCTCTGAGTCTTCGGGCGGAGGAGGGGGAGATCGGCGACGGGCGGTGGGCGCAGATCGCGGAGGAGCTCGTGGCCGGGATGGGGTTCGGTGGGGGGGAGGGCAAGGCTCCGTGTCGGTGGGTCGCGTTGCGTCACGGTCGCTCGGAAGCGGGGAACGATCATGTTCATGTGGTCGTGTCGCTGGTGCGGGAGGACGGAACGAAGGCGAGCACGTGGAACGATCGTCCGCGCGCGCAGACGCTCGCGGGGGAGCTCGAGGTAAAGCACGGGCTGCAGGTGCTCGAGTCCCGCGTGGCGGGGCGCGGCAGCCGCGGGGAGCAGCCGGTGGACCTGGCCCGCCGTGCTCACGGGGACGAGGTGCCGCGCGAGCGTCTTGAGCGTACGGTCCGGGCGTGCGCGGCCGTGGCGGGGGACGAGGGCGAGTTCGTCCGGCGGCTGCGTCAGGGCGGCGTTCGGGTCAGGCCGCGGTTCGCGGCGGGTCGGGGCGACGTGGTAGCGGGGTACTCGGTCGCGCTTCGCGGACCGCCCGGGACGGCGGTGGTGTGGTTCGGTGGCGGGCGCCTGGCGCGCGATCTGACGCTTCCGCGCCTGCGCGCGGGGTGGCCTGACTCTCCCGAACACGCGACCGGTGCGGTCGCGGAGTGGACGGCGGCGGGACGCGACCAGCGCCCGGCCGCGCCTGGGCGAGAGCTGACCGAGCCCGATGCGATGCTGTGGTCGCGCTGCAGCACCGAGGTCGGGGCGCTGCGCGATCGGCTGCGCTCGGTCCCCGCCGAGGATCTCGCGACGTGGGCGCACGTCGCGCAGGAGACCGCGGGCGCGTTCGCGGCGTGGTCGCTCGCCGTGGAGCCCCAGCCCGGGCCGCTGGCGCAGACCGCGGCCGCGCTGGCTCGCTCCGCGCAGCTGCGCGCCGCGCCCGCGTCGGGTAAGCGAGCGGTCCTTCCCTCAGCGCGTGGCGCGGCGCGGCTGCTCGCCTCCGCGGCGCACGGCGGCGGCGGCCCGGCCGCGTAAGCGGTGCTGCTGCGTCAGCTCGCGAATCTCGCCAAGGCAGTGCACGACATGCACCGCGCTGCCGGCGAGCTGCAGCGCGCCGGGGAGATCGAGCAGGCCGTCCGCGGGCAGCTTAGGCAGGTCAGCGACAGGCTGACCGCAGCCCAGGTCCTCGAGCTGTCAACAGTTGACCGGGAGGCGTACGAGGCAGCACGCCTCGCCGCGCAGGGGCAACTGCCGGCACGTCTCGCCGTCGCACTCCCGCCGGCGCTGCCCGGGCCCCGGCCCGCACGACGGGCCGTCGATCGGCCCGGGATCACGCGCAAGCCCGAGGTCGAACGCTGACAGCCCCAGCCGCGGGCATGCGCTCATGGCCGCAGGCGCCGCAGAACGCGAGCTTCCAGTGGGTGGCGAGCAGCCCCGCGAGCGGCTCGGCGTCGAGCGGCGGCTGGCCGAGCGGTGGGTTAGGGTGATCCAGCAGCCAAGAGCCTCCCTTGGCTGTCATGCCCCCGGCCGTTTGCGCGGTGCGGGGGCGCTTTGATCCATGACCGGACGTTACACCCGGCCTCGCACGGAATAGTCGCGCTTTGGAGCAATAGCGTGACTGTATGAGGGGTCTGGAAGGAGTCCCGTCGTGTGCGCCGATCGTCGACCTGGGTGACCCTTGTTAGGCGTCGCTCAGTTCCGGCAGTCGAGTCGGATTTCCGTCATTGAGGTTCGTGATCGGGCGCGCAGGGCAGCGCCGGACACCGTCGATAGGGGCCAGGCCGTCGCTCGACGCGAGCACAAGAACGGTGACGCGCCCGTCCGCGAGGGCGACCGAGCACGCCAAGAAAGACGGACTGCGTCGACGGGAGACTACTTCGCGAGCCGCTCGTACAGCTCGTGCTCTTCCTCGTGGCGCCGGCGGAGGCGCTCGAGGAAGGTCTTGTCCTGTCTCCGGGTCGCGATGTGCGCGTCGATAGCGCTACGGACAGCGTCCGTGAGGCTCTGATCGTCGGCTCGAGCGACAAGCTCGAGCGTTGCCGCTCGCTCGTCGTCGAGCCGCAAAGTCATCGTCTTTGGCATGAGATTCCTCGGGTCGGGTTGCGCGACCAACGGTAGCACTCATATCATCTTCCGTCAAGGCATATAGACACCAAGCCACCAATCATGTGATCGGTGCCCGCCAGCTCTTCGGCGAAGTCGACATGGGGGTCTAGTCGGTTGCTCAGGCCGGTCCGGATGTACTCGTCAGGTCCCTCGGCGAGCCGCAGAACTTGGGGGTGGATCTTCACCGCGTGAATGTCGTTGTAGACGTCCGCGTAGAGCTCAACGTGCACGAGATGCACGTTCGTGAAACCCTGCGAGCGAACGGCCAGCGCGAGTTCGGCATCAGCGACTCGTCGAATGCCCGCTCGTTTACGACGGCATCAAGATAGGCGGCAGCTGGGACGTCCGTTCCGGAGGCTCGCGAGAGTGCCGGATGTTCGTGGAAAGCGGCACTCTCGGATTGGCGCGATTCCGATCGTCCGCCCCGCCGCCGACCGCGTCCGAGCCGCACGATCGGAAGGTCGCCGAAGGACTCGTACGCCATGCCCGCACGCTGACGATCGCCTTCGCGGCAAAGCACTCGCACATCAATTTCGGGCCCGACGGCCGCCGGCAACGCGGCGCTCGAACGCCTCGACAAGGGACAGGAGTTCCGAGGCCTCCCAGGCCCGACCCCACTTCCTCTCGTTCAACGGCTTGATGATCCCCCGCTCCTGAAGCTGCTGTAGCGCTCGGTTTGCCGCGGGAGGAGAGATTTTGAGCAGCTTGCCGACACTCGGAGCGGTTAGGACCGGGCGACCTGGAAGTTCGTCAAGGAGCTTCCATGCGGCAGCGTCAGATCGCAGGCCCTTGATTTGCTCACGCCAACGACCCCGGAGCGTCTCGACGTCGTCCCGTAGGACTTCGGCCTCTCTGGACGCGATCTCCGCTGCTTGGGAGAAGGTCTGGACGATCAGGTCGGCGGGATGCTCGGACGCGGAACGGCGACGCTGATAGGCGGCCAGCGAGCTGGTGTAGCTCCGCGGCGCCGCGTTGAGCACCAGTGAGATCGGCGGCACGTATTCGCCGAGCAGCCCGCGACGGCGCAGGATCGCATAGACCAGGGCTCGGCCGACCCGGCCATTGCCGTCAAAGAAGGGGTGAATCGTCTCGAACTGACCGTGCGCGATCGCCGCCTGAACGAGCGGGTCGAGGTCATCTCTCGCGATGAACTGCTCGAGGTCATCCAGCAACGGCCGCACATGGTCCTCGGGTGGAGGGACGAAAATCGCCCCGATGGGGTTGTAGCCATTGCCGCCTATCCAGTTCTGCGCCTCGCGAATGACGCCGGCGTAAGGCTCGCCGCGCAGCGTCTCATCGCGAATGAGAGCTCGGTGGATGTCACGGATCGCCTCCACACCGAGAACCTCCGAGCTGGCGCCTAGGTCGATCGCCTTGCGCATGGCGTCAATGTTCGCGATGACCTCCCGCGCGCTCTTGTCCTCGTGGCCGTCGCCGTAGCGGGCGCGAGCCAGGCGGGCGTGGGTCATGTCCAGACCCTCAATGCGAGATGAGGCAACGCTTTCGGAGCGCAGCAGGGTCTCTGCAAGGGAATGCAACCCTGGTGCTAGGTCAAGGTCTTGGAGGCGCTTGAGCGCCTGTGTGCCGCCCTCGACCTCGCGCGCTGCGGAGTCGCTGGGCGTAAAGACGTAAGTGGCGATATTCGGCGGGAGGAACGCTTTGTAACGGCCGCCCTTGCGCGCGGCGCGACCTCCGTAGGCGGACGGATCGGGCTGCGCGATCCGGGAGATAAAAGTCCCCCATGCGTCATCGGCGACATTGCTGCTCACAGAACAAAGTTTAAAAGCTCCGCCGGACTTATAACGCTTATCCTCTGGAGAAACTCAGAATAAACGTAAAAAGCTCGCGCATCTTTTTGCCTTTATCGCTGCTCCGGTCGACAGTAGATTCTGGTTGGTGAGCGTGCCGGACGGCGCTCTCCAGCGCGTGACCGCTCTCTTTGAGAACGCCATCGTCCAGGCACCCCGCGACGTCCAGCTCTTCGCCGGGAGGCATGGCCTATCGGCTCTCGAGCGCTCGGTCAGGCCGCGTAATCTCGCTTGGGCTTTGCCACGGTAGGGAGCGTTCGCTCGTCCGTTCAACTGATCCGCGTCATCGCTGTCCCGGGAGGCGCTCGTAGGATCGGACGTTCACGTCTCGCAAATGCGATCGTCATTCTTGACCGACGACGGCCGCCCTCGCTTCTCGCGCTTGGGAGCGGGTGTCATGGCGGTCGGGCCGTGGCCCTAAGGGGTCAGGGACTTCGCTTTCGGCTGGGAAGGACTGCTCCCGCGGCGTCGCGTGCCCGGCCTACTGGCCCACCGCGTGACCCGTACTAGCTGTCGGTTCAAGCGACGATCCGCGTTCTCACTCGTCCGATGCGACATTCTCAGAGGCTGTCTCTCCATCGGTCGGAACTTGCGTTTCATCAGCTGATGCTTCGGGTTGCACGGCCAACGCCCAGACGTCGATCTCCTCTGGCTGGCCGGCCCGCACGGACAGCTCCCAAGCAATCAACTGTTCGTTGCCGGGCAGTTCTTCTACAGCGGCGGCTGCATGTCGCTGAGCTTCGCCGCTCCGGCGGGCTTCGAGGAGCTCTTCGGCCGCAATGACGTGCAACGCGGCGTCTAGCGTCGCTGGTAGCTCGAGATGCTTTCGCTGCGACCGCTCTGTGAGCCGATCCCGCGCCAGTGTCTCCCACTGGTCAGCCGTCCATGCGGGAAGCTCCCCGAGGAGAAGTCCTGTGACGAATGCCGCCATGCTCGGTGCATGGAACAGTGGCTCATGCTCGAGCAGGAAGGCTGTGGCTTCCTTTCGATGAAGCTCGGCAACCATAATGCGGTGCCACAGTGAGTAGATAGCCAGCATCAGGCGTCTCGCTGAATCGTCCGAGATGGTCGGAACTTGTTGCTCGATGCGCTCCAGCACAGGGCGGATGTCAGGCAGAATCGGGCGGCCCGCCATGGTGGTCACGACGAGCTGCACGAAACCGGTGAAGTACCGACCGACGGACTGGTGGTCAAAGCCGGACGCGTTCGATACCCAATACTCCGGTGCCCATTCCATGCGGAGCTGGCCCGGCAGGCTTGCGCGCCAGTTGAACTCGGGATCGACGCCATTTGGGGCATCCGCGATGTAGCGCCGGACGACGTGCCAGGCCAGCCGCGCGAGGCCGGAGTGTGTCAGCATGCGATCACCGCCAGCTGGCTGAATCGTCTCTGAGCCGCTTCCGATGATCCACGCTTCGGGCTGAAGGTCCAGAAGGGTGTGCACGCTCTGAGAGCGGATGTCGTAGGCAAGCTTGACGAGACGTTCAAGGTCGACGGCGCGAATCGGATTAGCGCTGCCGACTGCCTCCGAGCGATAGAAATCTGGCGACACGCTGTTGGTCACGAAGGTCACGAATCGGGCCTTGATGCCGAGACGCTCTGCGTCCATGATGGCCGTACGGATACCGTCTGCCGATTCCCGTTCAAGGGACTGCAGCGCAGCGTCAAGCAACTTCCGCTTGCGACCGTCCATGCGGTTCCACGTGATGGGCGCCCCCTCCACGTCAGCGCTCAAGGACTCCAGCGCGGCGATGATGTCGACGTACGCGAGCGTCGGGTCGTCAGCCGCACGTTGCGTCGCGCCAACGATCCGGCGGATGGCGCGCATAGCCGCCTCATAGTGCGGTCGTCGCAGACTGAGCAGCTTCGTCATGAAAGCTCCGAGCTGGTTACGTTCTGGCTCGGGTACATAGCGGTGTGGCTCAAAGGTTTGGCCGAACAAGCGGCTCGCCTGAGTCGTTCGATCTGCGCCGATGCTGTCGGGCACCAGGCGTCGAACCAGGTCCCGGTTGCGGCTAAACACCGCGTTGAGCCCAAAGCTCAGGACGACGCTCAAGTCATCGATGAGTTCAAGCCCACCAGTGGCGACCACCATGGATCGCTCGCCATTGGGATCTTCAGCCTCGAGACATTCGGTCACTGAAACCGTGACCGTCGAGACGGCGCTCGGGGCGGTCGACGGCGCGAGGACACCGAGAGGCAGCTCAATTTGGCCGTCGCGAAAGAACGTGCAGTTGGTGTAGAGCACGTCGCGGTGAACCGTCTCGTGCAGCGGAACGCCTGAGCGGAAATACATCTTCGTCACGATCTGAAGCACGAGCCAGCCCTCCTTCCAGACGAGAGTTGCCATGCACTGCGGAGTAAGCAGTACAGCGACTCAACGGTAGTACTACCATGCCAGCTTGGGCCAGCCGAAAGATCCGGGCAAAGCAGACCAGCAGAGCCCACCGCCGCACACGATCGGGGTCCGCCGCTGGCGCTGGCTCGCCACCCGTGGCGTGGAGCGTCACCGCGAGCCGGGAGTGGCCCGGGCCGCACGGACACCCAAGCAAGAGGCAGTGTGGCTTACTGGTCGAACAGCAGCTTCAGATACGCAATCGCGGTGCCGTGATCGCCATCACTGTTCGCCGCTTTGGCTTTGGCTGCTCTGCTTACAGCCGTACTGAGCTTGGACAGCGCGTCAGTATGCGTACTGTCCGACGAAGTTGCGGTAAATCTGGAGCCGAGACCGGTGGGATCGTTCATGGCGGCAAGCCCGCGGTCGCTGAGGCTCTTGAGGTAGTCATGAAGATCCCAAGGCAGGATCCAGGTTCCAACGCCGCTGGCGTACCTCGCTGCTCGCATCTCCAGGTAGCAAGAAGACACACGTACGTTGCGCTTGTACTTCCAGATCTTCGCGAGTCGCGCCAGTTTCTTAGCGGCCCCCGACGGCTTCTTGTTCGCGTCGTTCACATACGTGTTGTGCTCTTTCGGGTGCGTCTTCATCCAGCCGCCGGTTGGGTCCGGAATCCAGTAGCCGTCAGACGCGCCGTTGGTCTTGAAGGTCGCGTAGGCCGGAACGACCTCAACGGCACCGTCGGAGAACTGGCAGACCACGGCCGGACGACGGATGACGATCGAGGTGCTGGGATATCGGCCCTGTAGCGTCTCCTTGACGTTATTCAACGCTGTCCACTCCGAGCCTGGTCGTACGCCCTTGAGCGCGGCGATGTAGTCGGCATCGCTGTACCACAAGACTCCGGTTCCATGCCGCAACGACCCGGTCTCAAACATTTCTTGGAGCCCGAGGGAGGTGTCGAGGCGCGTCTGAATCGCGCCTCGGTGGCTACGTGCGCTGTCGAACTGCGTCGACGTCGGGGTGTAGGTGGAGAGCAAGCTCTCGAGGTACTGGGTGGTGTTCTGAGACATCGTTGCTCCTAGGCGAAGCCAGCCTGTCTGGCCTGGCTGATCATGTCGGCGGCAGTGGTTCTCATCGCTCGCTCGTTGCGGGCCCTCAGCCGCTCGTCAAACCAGTCCGGCACTTGGGCGTTCTGCATGCGGATATGCACGATCTTGTCCTGGAAACGTCGACACCGCTGGTCGGTCGCGGTGGCGCCGGTGAGCAATGCGCCCCACTCGGCAAGAAGCTGCTGCTGACACTCTTCTTTGCCTTGAGCACTCTCTCGATTCGAGAGCGCGCTCTGGATCAGCTCTGACCACGTGGCGAGAAAAGGGGCAACAAGATCGCTGAGACCTTCTGTGGCGTCGAGGTGCGCTACCCACCACGCTGCGCCCACCACGGCAGCGAGCCCGGCGCAGCACAAGATGAGTGCCCAAGCCCAGGCACGATGGACCGGTGCTCCCCATCCCACGTTGCTCTGCTGACAGATGAGGATGTCCAGTGGACGCTCCAATGCGCCGGTCGCCGGGTACCAGTCGGAGGTGCGGTCTCCGGTGTAGCGCTCGGCTGCGAAAGCGATCTGCTGTCTAGCCGGGCGGCAGCGCACCGCGATGTCGTTCCACGAGAGCTGGAATACGGTGCAGTCGAACTCCTCCTGGATGGCCGCCGCGAGATGGCCCCGCCGCCGCTCGCGATTCATCAGGACCAAGTTGCCGAAAAACGCCCCGATGCCGACCGCCGGTGTGATTGGGCTGTGTTTGTGCGCAAGGGCGAAGCTCGCGGCGACGACGCCAAGAACCAACATCATCCCGAGGCGGATGGCGCGCGCACGTTTGACGTCCGAATAAAGCCGGGCTTGCGCGGCCAGGCACCTTTTGGCCTCAGGGCGGTTCTGCGCGGTCTCGATCGGCGGGCTGGTACGCATAGACACAAGCATGGCCGGGGTTCCGGACATTCTCTACTCCACGCACTACAGACCGGTCGGGTCGCCGGCGGGGGCCGCACCCGCCGAGCCAAACACAAACAGAAGCGTCATTCAGCACAAGTGCCACGACGATCACGTTCACGCCCGGCCCTGCGGTCTCCGTGACCGCTCTGGTCGCCGCGTGACTCTCGCTTCCAATTTGACGATGACTAAGAACCCGTCCCACTGCCGCCTGAGCGCGCGGTCGGCATAGGTAGACGGGAGGTCTACGCGACATTTCGCGACGAGCGCTTCGCCGCGAAGGCGATCGTCAGCGTGCGGGCATGGCGTACGAGTCCTTCGGCGACCTTCCGATCGTGCGCTCGGACGCCACGCCGAGTCAGACGACACAAAGTGTCCGACAACGATCGTTCACGAGACATTCAAGAGCCGAGCGCACCGTCTAGCCGTCACAAGGGCAAATTTGTAACGCACACCGTGTACGCGGCAACGTAACGCGCTCGGGTGTTCGCGCTACAGTGCGGACGATGCGGATTGGCTACGGACGGGTCTCAACCCGCGACCAGAACCCCGAAGCGCAGCACGACGCGCTGACCGCGGCCGGCTGCGAGGAGATCTTCATCGACAAGGCGTCCGGGAAGCTCGCGCGACGCCCCGAGCTCGACAAGGCGCTCCTGTCAGCTAACCGGAACGGCGATCAACTCGTGATCACCAAGCTCGACCGCCTCGGCCGGTCGCTCGAGCACCTGATCGAGCTCTCCAAGCTCCTCCAGAGCCGGGGGGTCGACCTCGTGGTGATCGACCAGGGGCTCGACACCTCGACGCCCGTGGGACGGCTGTTCTTTCAGATCATCGGCGCGATCGCCGAGTTCGAGCACGCGCTCATGTCCGAGCGCACCATCGACGGCCTGGCCGCCGCCCGCGCACGCGGGCGCACCGGAGGGCAGAAGCCCAAGCTCGGGCCACGGCAGGTCAAGCTCGCGCGCGAGATGTACGAGGAGACCGGCGAGGACGGCAAGCGCACGCACACCGTCGCCCGTATCGCCGCCGAGTTCGACGTCAGCCGACCGACCATCTACCGCCACCTCGCCAAGAGCACTGGCCGCTGACCCCTCACCCTTGTCCGCGACGCCCCGTAGCCTCCGAGCCTCATCCTGTGCCCCCGTCTGGAGGACCCATGAACAAGACCGACCTCATCGACACCGTCGCGAAAGACAGCAGCCTCGCGCGCACCGACGCCGCCAAAGCCGTTGAATCCATCCTCAGCGCGGTGACCGACACGCTGAAGAAAGGCGACGAAGTCACGATCCCGGGCTTTGGCAAGTTCTCAGTCGCCCACCGCGGCGCGCGTGAGGGCCGCAACCCCGCGACCGGCGCTGCACTGAAGATCAAGGCGTCCAAGGCACCGAAGTTCACCGCCGGAGCGACCCTCAAAGCCACGGTCGCCGGCAAGAAGACCTGATGTAGCCGAGGGCTCATCGAGACTCGGGGGGATCAAGCAGCGAGCGGACCGGCAGGCCGCGCTGTCTGGCGTTGCGGGCGAGCGGACCGTCGAGCGTCCATAGCTGTGCGTCGAGCTCGGTGGCGAGCGCCAGGTAGGCGGCGTCGTAGGCGCTTCGACGCTCGAGGGTCAACGCGGTCTGTACCGCCGCGGGCCCGTCGATGAGCGGGTGGAAGCGGATCGACAGTCCTTCCAGAACTTCCCACGCTTCCCGTACATCGTTGATCGTGAGCTTCCCAGCCCCGGCGTAGCGGGCCAGGGCGTTGGCGATCTCGTAGCGTGCGAGCTCGGGCGCGTGGATCGCCTCACCGGTCTGCCGCCAGGCCTCAAGGCGGGCTGCGACCGCTGGCCCGTCGCTCTCGTCGGCCACCAGCGCGACGAGGCCACTGGCGTCGATGACGACACTCACGCTCGCGGGTGGCGGCGCTCGAGCTCGTCTCGCCCTTCGCGGACGACGCTCGCCGCTGATCCCGTCGCCCCGACGCGGGCACGAAGCCTCTTCGCGCGCGCGAGTACCTCTACGAGGTCACCATCCGAACCGACGGCATGACGAATCACGATCGCATCATCGGGACTGACCTCGATCGTGACCTGCTGACCGTCGGTGACCCGCGCGGCGTCGCGGATCTCGCGCGCGATCCTCAGCTCGCCTCCCGGACCGATCTTCGTCGTCTGCCTGGCGACTGTCATAGCCAGCATTCTCGCAGTCGCGTAAAGCCCAAACCTGCGCGACCCCCGTTCCTGACACGCCGGACTCACCAGCCAAGTGTCCCAACGCCCTGCGCCGTCACGGCCGCGGCCGCTGGCCCCGCGTGAGCGTCGACGCGGAGAAACGCTCGACGAAATCCAGCTACTCGATGAGGACCAGGCCCGGATCGCGGATCGGGCCGCTCTACTACTTGGCCGCGGGGGGTCCAAGGTCGCGTTGCATATGCGCTCCTGCGGCCATCACGGCTCGCTCCAGCTCGGCGTAGTGGGGAAGGTCGACGCCCGTGCGAACGCCCACTTCGGCCGTCGCCTCGGCGGAGAGCCACGCGTAGAGGCCCGTGAGGAACTGCTGGTCAGCCTGCTGAGCCTTGTCGTGATCGCCTCGGTCGCGCAGCATCTGCAAAATCTGCTCCTTGGGGATCTCCACCGATTTCTCCCTGTGCTTGACGTTTGGGTTGCAGAGCTAGCGGTCAGCCGGCCGGGGGAATGTCCTCTGCCCGGCCCGGTTCCTCCGGCTGCACAGGCGAGGGTGTGGGAGGGCTCTCGCTCACGGGGCTCGGCTCGTCCGGTCGCCCAGGGAGAGCGGTAAGGCTTCCCTCCTCCGCGTCGCCCGCCCCGGGCATCTTGACGGACGATGTAGCGGGCGTCTCATCTTGGACGGCGCCGCGGCGGCGCTTGGCCAGCGCAGCAACGCCAACCCCACCGGCGACGATCCCAACCGCGCCTTTCGTTGACGGCTTGCGAGCCACCGCGTTGTTCTTGGCTGCGTCTAGGCGCGACAGCACTACCTTCAGTGGGCTTTTCTTGCTCGGCGGCTTGCGGCCCGGAAGGCTTGTCCGCGCCCGCCCGATCAATCCGGAAGGCCCCTTCGTCGCAGGATTAGCCTTCGGCCGAGTCGATTGGGAGCGTCGGCCGATCACCCCGGTGGGCCCCTTCGCAGCCGGATCAGTGCTCGTCCGGGAAAATCGGGGGCGTCGCCCTGGCGGTTGACTGGTTCCGCGCGATCGTGCGAGCCCGCGGGGGCTCTGCGCCTTGATCGCTGGCTGGCTTTTGCTCGTCGTGATGGTCGTCCGCATTACCGCGCCCTCCTCGGGTCGGTTGCACTTGATGTCGTGGGCTCAGGGATGGTGCTCCGCTATTGCTGGGTGGTTTGCTTGACCTGTTGGGCGCTGTCCTGGGCGCTGGACTTCAGCTCCTCGGCGTGCTGCTGAGCCTGGTCCTGCGCCTGGTCTTTGACCTCTGAGGCGGCCTCTTGGGCCTTCTGGGTAGCGACCTGCGCGGTGTCCTGGGCGATCTGCTTGCCGTGCTCGATCGCCTCCTGGCCGGTCTGTTTGGCCTGTTCTTTGACCTGATCGGAGACCGGTCCCAGGCGCTCATCCTCGATGTTGGTAGAGGGGATCAGCATGCCGGCTAGAAAACCGACCGCGGCCGCGCCGATCGCCAGACCGAGCGGATTCTGCTGTGCGACGCCAACGGCCTGCTGGCCGGCCTGCTTGACGTCCTCGCTGCCCGGGGTGGCATCTGAGACCTGGGAGCCGGCCCCGGTGAGCTTGGCTTTTACGCCTTGGACCTTGTCGCTGATGCTGTCCTTGGCCCGTGAGGGAACATCAGCCTTGTAGCCGAGCGCGTCGACGGTGTCGCCCATCCGCTCGCGCGTCTGGTCTATTTCCTGCCGGATGGCAGCTGGGTCTTCGCCCATTGCACGTCCTCCTTCACACTGTCGACGGTTTGTTCAGGCACCGGAGGCGTGGCCTCGGTTACTCGCTTCTTGCCAGTCAGGGCCAGCACTCCCGCCAGCCCGCCATAGACGGCGGTCACGATCAGCGCGGCGATCCAGAAGTGCATCGCGGTAGCCAGCAGGCCGGTCACACACGCCGTGAGCGTGCCCAGGGCAAGCAGACCGACGATCCCGGCGCCGCCGACCAGCCCGGCGCCGATCCCCGCCTTCTTACCTTTCTCGGTCATCTCGGCTTGGGCGAGCTTCAGCTCCTGACGTACCAATGTCGAGAGATCGTCAGATAGCTTTTTGAACAGCTCGCCCATCGGCTGCTCTCGCAGCCCTCCGTCCGGATCTGAGCCGGTGGCCATCGCTAGACCCTCGGCCTAACCGGCGGGGCGACGGCTGGCGAAGGCACCCCCGCGTCAGGGGGCTGCGAACCTGTCCCCTCGACCGCCGCTCGCGGGCGTGGCGGCGCTGGCGGGCGTGGCGGTGGCAGCTCACCTGCGCTTCGCGACGAGTAGCGCCGGCTGCTGGAGGCTTTCAGAAATCGCGACGCGACAAACCCCAACAGCAGACCGCCCGCGGCGACCGCCGCCGGCTGGCGTCGCCCAAACTCTTCAGCGTCCTGAAGCAGGGCGTCTGAGTCCTTGTCACGCAGGTAGCCGCCGACCTTCTCCGCGTACTCAGCCAGCCGATCGGCCGCCTTTGCCGGGCCGTCCTTGTCCTGCTCGCGTAGCGCCTCGCTGACCGCCCGCAGGTCAGACGCCTGCTCGTTGATCTGCCCGGCCACCTGCGCGGAGCGTTGATCTAGCTGCTCACGCAGCTTCGCCTGAGCCTGTCCGCTAACGGCCTGGGCTCTCTCCTGTGCTTGGCCCGCAACCTCCTGCGCTTTCTCCTGCGCCTTGGCCTGCGCGTCAGAAGCACCGCTGTCGCCCGCATCGACACCACGCGGGTGCGGGGGGTTTGTCTGCGTCGGCATTACCACTCCTTCTTCAGAATGCTTTCTAACCACGGGTTTCCGGCGCTCCCTGCGGAGCTGTTCAGCGGCGCTCGCCTCGACCCGGACGGTCGAGCTCGCCCTCGATCCGCTCCTTGCGGACCTCCTCAGAGATTTCGCGCTCATCGGTCACGGTGTCCTTATCCAGGCGCACCCGCTCCTTCGGTACCACGCGCTTCTCGACCACCGGCTGTTCCTCGTGCAACACAACCTCGTGCTCGTCCTCAGTGATCTCCGCGCCAGAGAGCGCCTGCTCGCGGTTGGCGTCGGTGATCGGCTCGCGCTCGACCCGCACCTCTTCGCGGCGGACCGGTACGGTCTTCTGGACCTGTTCGGTGACCACGTACTTACGTAGCCGCGCCCGGCCGGCCTCGCGCTTCTCAGTGCCGACCCGCAGCTCCTCTTCAGAGCGCGTCATCGCCTCATCACCGCCACGCCGACCGGCCTGTCCGCTGCCGCCTTGGGGTGGGGCCTGCGCGGTCGTGCTGCCCTCCGTCGTGTACGGCACGCCGTAGTGCTCGAATAGGCGCCGCTCCTCCGCCTCGGAGAGCTCCTCATCGGCGTCGATAGAAGGAGCCTCCTTCACTTGCGCCTTGGTAACGGCCACCCGCAAGTCCTCGCCGGTCGGGCTCGCGCCTTTGATCGGCACGAACGTCTTCTTGGTGCCGAACAGGCCCGTGTTCACCAGCGCCCACTCCGGCTGGCCGCCCTGGTCATCGAAGTAGAGCTCGTCGATCTTCCCGCCTTCTCGCCCTGGCTATCGACCACCGTCCGGCCGCGAAAGTCATACGCCTCGGTTGTCTCAGGCATTGATCTCACCTCCACTCGAATTGTCCCGAGGAAATGGGACGTTGCTCTTGCTATTTACCCCGAGGGGACATCCCAAACCAGTATTCGAGGGAATGGCCGTCAAGATGGGACATTGCGGGACAAATCATGTCCGGCCGCGGACTGGACGCCCGCGAGTCCGGGTACATACAGTGAGTAGATGGCCGAACCCGCCCGACCCGAAGGAGAGGGGGCGACCTCGCGGTCGAGCGCGGGCCCGACGCGGGCCGACGCGCTCGCCAGCCGTCAGCGGATCCTCGAAGCCGCTCACGCGCTGGGTGGTGATCGCCGCGTCACGATGGGTGAGGTCGCCGCCGCCGCAGGCCTCGGGCGCTCAACCCTTTACCGGCATTTTTCCTCCCGCGGAGCTCTCGACCAGGCGTTGGAGGCGCTCGACGCTCATCCCAGCGGACCCATGCGCGATGATCCGCCGCGCGTGAGCTGGCAGGTAGCCCCGATGCCGTTCCAGGCCCCCGGACAGTTAGGCAGAGACCGACCGCTAACCCTGGAGGTCACGCGCGTCCTTGATGAGGTCCCCCCGCACCTGGTGCCCGACCAGCTCGTGGCCGAAGCTCGCCGCGCCGCCGGCGTCTCGGTCGCGCTATACGTCGTTGACATCGACGGCTCGCAGCTGCTGCGACTCGCCGGCTCTGAGGAGTTCCCCGCCGACCTGGACGCGCCGCCCGCGATCGGACCCGAGATCGTCCCCGAAGGACTCCCCGAGTTCTACGCCCGCCTGCAGCAACGACTCCCCGGCTGCTGCGCCGAGCCGCTCTGGCTGCGCGGCCGGGTCATCGGCCTGCTGCTCTGCATCGGAACGCCGATCGCCTCGCTTGAGGACATCGCCAAGCAAGGCGCCGCTGCGCTTGAGCTCGCCAACGACTACACCGACTTCATCGAAGCCGCCCGGCGGCGCAAGCCAACCACCGCCGCGGCGGAGATCCAGCAGAACCTCTTTCCGCCCCGGATCGCGAGGATCGCCGGGGCCCAGCTCGCCGGCGTGCTGCTCCCCAGCTACGAGGTCGGCGGTGACTGGTTTGACTTCGTTGAGAACCGCGACGGGGCATGGCTGGCGATCGCTGACTCCGCCGGCATAGGCCCCACCGCCGCTGGCCTCGGCGCCGCCGCCCTCGGCGCCTTGCGGGCCGCTCGACGCAGCGGCGAAAACCTCGAACAGGCGCTGCAGAGCATGGACGACACCGTCCGGCAACTCGGCAACCCCGAGTTCCACGTCACCGCACTCGTTGCGCGCTGGCGTGCCGCCACAGCGACTCTGACCTGGGTCAACTGCGGGCACCCCCCCGCCTACCTCGTCGACACCGACGGCGAGCTGACCGAGCTCAAGGGAGCACCTCACGCCGCGTTGGGCGCGGGGACCCCCGACCCCAACTATCACGCCAGCGAGCGCGAGCTGCATCCCGGTGAACGCCTGATCCTCCTTACCGACGGCATCACCAAGCGACGCATGGAGGACGGCGGAATCTTCGGCGTAGACGGCCTCAAGCAAGCGCTAGAACGGGCCGAGAACCCCACCGCCGCGTCAACCGCAATGGCCATCCAGCAAGCCGTCACTGACTGCTGGCGTGAACCCCTCCAAGACGACGGCACCGTCGTCGTGATGGCGATCGAATAGACGAGCCGCGGCCGCCTCACGCGAGGGCGCTCCAGCTGCTCGGTGGAGATCATCACAGCTCGGCAGTAACAATTCGCCGCGTGCTGCACCTCATGAGCCTGGTCGTGGCGATTGCCCTCGGTGACTCGCTGAACCCATCCACGATCGCGCCCGCGCTGTTCGTGGCGTCGGGAGAACGGGCTCGCCGCGGGGTCCTCGAGTTCACGATCGCGGTCTTCCTCGTGCATCTCGTCGGCGGCGCGGTGCTTGCCCTAGGTCCCGCTCAGCTAATGGAGGCGAACTGCAGCCCCCCGTTCGAGAACCCCTTGAGGATCAGCACCCGGGAACTGGGGCGCCCCTCAGCGCCAACGGTGCTCAGCGTCATCGCGGGAGGCTCGCGAACGTCGGCCTGGATCGCCTCGACCAGCCAGAAACGGAACAACTTCGAATCGACCGCCTGCGCGAGCTGCTGCTGCCCCACCCTCCGACCTCGACGTGCTCACGCGTGACTGCCAGGACAGGTTCATGGCCGCGCTGTGGGCGCACCCGGCGTGCGTACCTTGATCCCGCAGTTCCACAGCGACCGGGACAACCTCCCTTATCAAGCGGTGTTCGGCGCTCAGGCGCTGCCGACAGCGCTCGTCCCGAAGAGGAGCGTGCGGCGTCCTACGTCGAAATAGACCGTTGCGGCGCTTGAGAGCAGATCTTGGAGATTGTCGGCGTCATCGGCGTCGATGGTGAGGACCTCTTCCCAGGCTCCCTGGTCAAGCACCAGCTGTAGCGTCCAGGTTCCAGGCTGGCCTGCGTCTCCGGCCACCCAGCTGAACTGGTAGTGGTTGACCTGCCGAACCTTGATGCTGTCGTCGGTGACGGGCTGTGAGACTTTTGGCATCGATTTCTCCCTTGGGTGGGGTGTTGGGCCGCGTGGGTTTGGTGGACCTCGCTACCCCTGAGCACGAGCCGCCAATCGGCTTCATGCGTCGCCGGTTTCGCTGGCCCGGTAGATCGTGACGACGTTTTCCATGAGGAGGTGGTTGGGGACGCGAACGGTTTGGCCTTGACCCGCGTCGAGGACGGTGCTGGTGGTCTCGATGGTGGTGATGCGTCCGCGTATCTCGCCGAAGCTGATCTCCTGGCCGACGGCGTAGTCGTGGCGGAGGTAGCGTCCGGCACTCAGTGCGCGTGCTACGTCGCGTCCCCCGAGACCGAAGGAGAGCGCGAAGGTACCTGCGGCGCCGGCGAGCAGGATCGCGATCAGGATCAGCAGGACGAGCGTCGGGATCCCGAGTTGGGCGGCGGCGATGATGCCGAACACGGCGAGAACGATGATCTGCGCCATCCCCCCGAGGGGCACAGGAAAGTCGAGTTGATAGGTGAGCCGGTCGACGCGCTCGCGAGCGAACCCGGCGAGTACCACCCCGGCGAGTATCAGCGCACCCGCGATCAGCAGCTTGGGTAGTACGAGCACGCCTTGGTTGAGCGACTGGCTGAGGAACTGCAGCCCGAGCAGCGACAGTGCGGCGAAGACGACGACGAGCGTGAGGGCGATCCGGATCGCTCGTCCGATCACTTGCGCCAGCGAACGTCCCAGTCCGGCGTGGTCAAGGACGTCGTTGACGCCGGCGCGTTCGGCGAGGGTGTCCAGTTCAAGGCGCTGCAGCAGCTTGATGAGCAGGCGGCTGAGCAGGCGCACGAGGAGCACGCCGATGAGCAGCAGCGCGAGCGCGCCGCCCAGTCGCGGCAGGAAGCCGCCGAGTGCTGTGCCCGCCTGACCGAGGATCGACCCGGCGATGATGCTCATGAGCGACCAGTCGGCGAGCCGAGGAGCAGCCGGATGCCATCACCCAGCGCCGCCGCGAGTGCGCCGATCGCCAGCAGCGGCCGGCGAGCCACGCGTTGCCACCGAGCGGCACGCACGATCTTCGGCACCATCGACGGTGGCGAGGGTGGAGCGTCGGCTTTGAGCAGCTCGAGGTGGTGGTGCAGGCGACGTTCAGCGGGACTTAGCGCTTCGGGGGGCTGATGTGGCCCGTTCATGCCGGTAGCTCCCAGTCGTAGGTGTTGTTTCGCAGCAGTTCGATCAGCTCCGCCCGGGCGCGGTGGAGTCGCCCTTTGACGCTGCCCAGCGGCATGTCAAGCGCTCGGGCTATATCTTCGTAGGGGAGCTCTTCAAGGTCTCGCAGCACGAGCAGGCTGCGGTAGTCCTCTCTGAGTAAGCGGAGCTTGAGCTCGAGTCGTTGCTGGCGCTCCCGGCGCTCGAGCTGGGTGGCGGGCTGGCGATGAGGATCGCAATCCGGGAGGGTGTCTTCCTCATGTGGCGGTTCCGTTTGTTGACGCTGCGTGCGAGCTAGGCTGTCCAGAGCAGCGTTGTGGGTGATCTGTAATAGCCAGCTGCGAAACGGGGCGGCTCCTTTGAATCGATCCAGGCGGTGAAAGGCGCGTAGGAAGGCGTCCTGGCTGACGTCTGCGGCATCGTCCGGGCCGACGATCCTGGCCGCAACTCGAAACACCACGTCACGATGGTGCTCCACGAGCATCTCGAAGGCGTTGAGCTCCCCGCGAAGGGTCCTCGCGATCAATGTCTCGTCTGTTTCGATCATCGGTGGGCCGACCTCGCGCAAGACGATCGGGGCGTGGGCGGGTTCGATTACAGCAGTCACGCCGGATCATCCTTCTCCGCGATGTGAGGCAGGGGTTTTGAGGACTAGGACCGGCGAGCCGCTCCTCTGGTTACAGAGCCGGCATCCGAGACGGCCCGAAAGATTGTGTGTAACCAAATCGCTTCCGTCCGGGTCTGAACGGCAGTAGGAACGAAAACAACTGGGCTGCGACCGCAGCGTCAAAGCGGCGGAACGAGCCACCGGACGACATTGAAAGGGAGAGCCGTGCTCGCGTCAATTCATATCGCTCAGAGTCTTCAGCGGGCGTTGGACGGTCTGCTGGGGTTCATCCCGAACCTGCTCGGGTTCTTGGTGATCCTGCTCGTGGGGTTCTTGATCGCTCGGGTGGTCAAGGGCGTAATCGAGCAATTGTCAAGAGTTGTGGATTGGGCACCGAAGAAGTATCAGGCGGCGACCCTCTCGTCCGTCGTGGTTTCGTCATCGGTGACCTTGGTTCCGTCCTTGAACGTCGCTCCGTCGAGCAGTTCCTTGACCAGCTCGGCGCCGTTGATCATCCGCCAGCGGTCCTGGGCGGCGTCGAGCAGCTTGTAGGCCATCGCCAGCGCCGCGTCCTTGGAGCCGGCGCCCTTGGTCACACGGGTGCGCAGCTTCACGGTGGCGAACGAGCTCTCGATCGGGTTCGTGCTGCGCAGGTGGCGCCAGTGCTCGGCCGGGAAGTCATAGAACGCCAGCAGCGCGTCGCGGTCCTTGGTCAGCTTGCCGGCGGCCTTGGGCCACTTGGGCTCGAACTCGGCCACGAAGCCGTCGATCGCCCGGCTGGCGTCCTTCTGGGTCGCGGCCTCGACGATCTCGTGCAGCATCCGTTTGGCCTGCGGCTGCACGCGCTTGGGGAGCGCGTCGAGCACGTTCGCTGTCTTGTGCACCCAGCAGCGTTGCTCTCGCGCCGCTGAGAACACGTCGCGCAGTGCGCCCCACAGCCCGAGCGCCCCATCGGCGGTCACGAGCTTCGGCTCGTTCAAGCGACGTCGATCGTGACCGTCACCTACGCCGCGTTGATCGGCGCCGTCGCCCTGGGCTCGGCGCTGGCCTTCGGCCTCGGTGGTCGTGATGTCGCCGCAAAGATGCTCTCCGATGCCTACCAGAAGGGCCAGGAGAACACGACGCCCAGCTGATCACCCTCGACCAGCGCCTGCGGCGCGTCGCCGCGCGAGAGCAGGCCTCCCAGCAGGACAGCCCCGGAAAGCAACCATAGTCACGTTTTGCATCCATAACGTGACTCTATGGTGCGGCTCGGACGAACCTCGGCGCGCGATGCTCTGGGATGGCGGGCGTATCGTGGGCTCATGCGTCGCTGGATGCTTGCTGCGTTGATTTTGGCCGCCGGGGTGTTCGTCGGCGGTTATGCGCTCGCAAGTCCGAGTCTGAGTCCGAAGACCTCTCGGAATGCGCGGAGTGGTTGGTGGAGCTACCCGCGGCTGGGTCGACCGGGCCGCGGTAGCTCGGCGCCGACCAGCTATGGCGTGGACATCCAGGCGGTCTATGACACGGCTGGGAATCCCTCTTTGGTGGCGAACTTCGCTTCTGATGGCGGTTTGGCCAAGCCGCGCTGGTCGATCTGCTCGCCACCGAACGTCAACATTTGCACGCGGGCGCATAGCGCTTCCCAGTTCTTGACGCCCGGGTCGACACCGGCCGGGACGGTCTTTGAAGCGACCGCGATCTACAAGGGCAAGAGCTATGTCGCGCGCACCGCAACGTGGCTGGGAACCGTTCGGGCGACCGTCTCACCACGACTTGCCGGGCGCCCTCGATATGGCGCAGCCGTCACGCCTCATGGAGCGAGTTGGATCGGCGGCTGGCAGGCCGACCCCGGCTATCGGCCTCCGGACGGCGGCGACTCCGGTGGCCGCGGCCCGAACTTCGATTTCCGCAGTGTCGAGGCGTGCCGCACCCGAGCCGCAAGGCGTTGCGTGAATCTGAGCGCGCCCGCGGATAGCTACGGGTTCAGCAAGCGCCCGCCGGTCGTAGGTGCTTGGTTTACCGGCTGGTATCTGTTCGCGTTTGACCAGCGCTTCGCGCACGACACCGCGTTCGCCCAGCCTGGGTACAGGACCCCAGCGGTCGTCCCGGTGGTCAAAGCCGGCGCCACCGTCGCTCGCTCCGCGCCCCTTGGGCCGGTAATCGGCCCTCGCGCTCCCCAGGTGTCGATCCTGCACGACGCGATCCTCCGCGATGAACGGGTGCTGGTGGCGCGGGTGCGCTGCTCGGTTCGCTGTCACGTCTGGCTGCAGGTCGATGACAACCACACGGGCAGCGACGCTCGCGAGACGCTCACCGGCTCGGGCCTGGTCGGCATTCCCCGCCAGCATCTGCGCGATGGCCCGCTCAACATTCAGATCTACGTCGACACCGGCCCCTTGGTGCGTGGCAAGTCGCAGCTCCGGTAGCTCTCAGGCGCAGGGCTTCGGAACGCCTTGAGTCACGTTTTTGTCCATTTTCGTGACCATATGCGCTGCGGCGGACAGTGGTCAGGACGTGGTTCATATAGCCCCCGGAACGGGATTCTTCACGGGCGGGTCTTACGGGGTGCCCGTCGGCCACGCGTGCGTCGATGGTCCTGTCAGCTCGGAGAGCGGTCCCGGCCGGGGTTCGCGCTCCGGGCAGAGTTAGCAGCGGCCGGTCCCACGACTCGACCTCGGCCGAAGCCGGCCGAAGCGAATGCTCGGCCATTCAAACCCGGGCGGTCTCGGCATCGAAGGTCAGCGGTCGATCGGCAAGCGCCGTTCTCGACTGCGATGCCGCGAGTCGGCCCCCCCGCGACGGTCAACGACTTTGCGCTTACCAATCCGGCAACTACTTGCTAATCTGAATATTGGTGCTGCCGGAGATCTCACCTGACGCCGCCCGGGTCGCCCTTCTCTCAGCAAGCCGGTCGGCTGCGCAGGTACGGACGCGAGCGCGGTGGATGAGTACGTATCTGGCTACATTCGCCGGCGGATTCGCTGGCTTGACCCTGCTGCTGGGCCTGATGCGGCCGCTCTGGCTGCGGATGAGCATTTTCGGCGTGGCCTGGCCGTTGCTCATCGTGAGCATGCAGATGTGGGCCGCTCGCCGACCGGCGCATCTGCACGCAACCAGACGGCGAGTGGCCAAGTACTGGATAGGCACAGGCGCGCTGTACGGAGCGGTGCTGGTCGTTGGCACACCCGCGCTGCTCGGACGCGCGCTCTATTGGATCCCGGCCGCCGCCCTAGTCGCGACGCCGCTGCTGATCGGCTCATGGCGCGAGCGACACGCATGAGCGCCACCCATCCGCGCCACGACCTCGACGACGAACTGCTGCACCCGGTTCGGCTGTCGGTGGTGGCAGCTCTAGCCGACGTCGACCGGGCGCAGTTCGGGTTGGTACGCGACAGCGTCGAGCTCAGCGACTCGGCGCTGTCCAAACAGGTCGCCCGCCTCGAACGGGCGGGCTACGTCGCCGTGGAGAAAGGTCGGGTCGGTCGTCAGTCGCGGACCTGGCTCAGCCTCACGGCGATCGGCGCCATCGTCTACCGCCGTCACCTGCACGCGCTCGAGGCAGTCGCCGCCACCGGGTCGGCCGGAATCCTCTCCGCCCTAGACCCGGTCGCTGTCGATGCACTCCCAGCCGAGCCAATGCCCGACGAACGCGCGTCCCGACAGCATCGTCTCCAGCCTCCTCTGGTCGCCCCGAGCACCATGAGCGCATAGGAGCACGCCGTGACGAAGACCGAAAGCCTGATCTTCATGGTCCTGCTGGTCCTGATCATGGCCTGGGCGCTGCTCGGACCAGGTGGATGGCCATCCGGAGTGATCGGCGCTCTGGTCGGCATCGCGGTCGGAGCCGGATCCATCCTTGCTCGGCGCCGGCGCAACACCTGAGCGGGCTCCGGAGTCGACGACGTCCCAGCCGCCCGCGGCGGGATCCGCTTCCGCACCGCCGACCGACGTCGAGCCGCTGCCACTTCCGCTGCGCGAAGCTGTCACCAACCCCCTGGGCGCGATAGGTGGGTCCTCAGATAGCGGCCGTCATCTGCGGCTTGGGTCACGAAATTGCTCACAAACGTGACCGTACGAGATGCTCGCCTTGCTTTTCTTGCACTGAAACGTCACAAGCGTGTGCGCTCGGACCACTTAAGAAGTGATGAATCAATCACGCTCGGAGTCCAAGCAGGGGTTTCTCGAGCTTCATGATCGGCTCGGCAAGCGGCTGCTGGCTTTTCTGGTCCGGCGTGTGCACGATGATGAGGTCGCTGCGGATATCTGGGCCGAATCTTGGGCCCTCGCGTACGAGAATTGGCATCGCCTTCGGTCACCACACGATAAGACTGCATCCGAGGCGTGGGTTTTCGGTATCGCCCGAAACCAGCTTGCGGCCTACTACCGCTCGGGCTTCATCGAGCGTCGTGCCCTGAAACGCCTGCAATGGACGGTCCCGCCCATTGACGGCGCCCTAGACGAAGAGCTTGAGCGCATCGTCAACCGCGAGGTCCTCAAATTGGACGTCGCCGATGCTCTGCTTCTACTGCCCGCGAAGCGCCAACGAGCGGTACGACTTCGAATTCTCGAGGGGCGTGAGTATCGCGAGGTCGCGGCGAGTCTGGGCTGCTCAGAACAGGCGGCCAGGGCACATGTGTCCCGCGGATTGCGGCGCTTAGCAAAGAGCCTCGATCTCAAGGAATCACGAACCTCGGAGCTGATGACGCCATGATCAACCAGCAAAACGACACCACTGGTCGCAACTTCTTCGTAGCGATGCGTGAGCAGATCATTGCAACACCCCTGCCGAGCGCTCAAAGGCGCCGGTGGCAGGCCGTTCTCGACCAGACCGGCCGTCGACCGATGCGCTTTGGCGCGCTGAGCGGCGTGATGCTTGGAGCCGCCGCAGTGGCTGCAGTTGTCGTGCTGGCCCTCAGCACGGCGACCAATACGCCACCGGCCTATGCCATCACACACAACCCGGACGGGTCGCTCACGATCACGCTAAGCGACCTGACGCAAGGCATCCCAGGGCTCAACGCGAAGTTCCGGCAGCTTGGTATCAACGAGACGGTCATCCCGATCAAACCAGACTGCCACCAGGACACCCGCTCACGCACCCTGACTATGCACCCCAACCCAATGTTCGAGTTCAAGGGATCGATCACCACCACCTACTCGCCCAAGGATGAGCGGCAATATCCCGCGGATCGCGGCTACCGGTACGTTCTCGCCGCAAAGCAGCTTCCCAACGGCAAGCTTCTCGGCTTCATCGGACAGCTGAAGACACCGATCCCCTCCTGCTTGCCCTACAGCGACAAACCATCGACTTCGACGCCATAGGACGAGCGCGCGGCCAACGAAGAGGCCTGGCACCAGAAAGGGCAGGCAGGTGTGGTCTGGAGCTGCACGTGGTTCTCGTGCCCGTTGCTACAGGAACCCCGATAGGGAGGTGTGGCAGTGGTCCCCACAGCAAGGCCGGAGGGCCGAGCGGAGGGATTCGCCGCTCGGCCTGGGGAGCATGCGATCGGTGATCGTGCTGTCCGAGACGCTCGAGTCACGTTTTGGGTCAGAAACGTGACTCTATGGCCCGGCTCGGACAGAACTAGCGATGGCCTCCGGTCTCCCGGCGCGAGCCGTCAAGACCGCCGCTTTTTGGCCGTGAGCAGCTGCGTTGAGCAGTGCCGTGACGTCCGCGAGACTGCTCCGTGTTCGTGAGGATGCGGCAGCGGACGAAGCGCGCATCGCTGGTCGCGATGAGTGGGTATGCACTGCTTGATGGCCGCGATGGAATGGCGAAAGAATGCGTACTTGATCTCCACCGATCCCGAGCGGCTGGACCGTGCGTTGATCTGGGAGTTCTTGCGTACCAGCTACTGGGCTTCCGGAATCACGCGCGAGACCGTTGATCGCTCGATCGACAACGCGCTGAGCTTCGGGCTCTTCGCCGCCTCGGGAGAGCAGGTGGGGTTCGCGCGAGTGGTCACCGACCACGTCCGCTTTGCGTGGATCTCCGACGTGTTCGTGTTGGACGCTCATCGCGGTACCGGGCTCGGCGTCTGGCTCGTGGAGACTCTGCTTTCTCACCCGGATCTCGCTGACGCCTGCGTCATGCTGGGCACCAGCGACGCGCACCGGTTGTATGAGCGCTTCGGATTTGCGCCTGCCGACCCTGAGCGCGTGATGGACCGCCGCAGACGACCGCGCTGAAGGAGATGATCACACGCGAAGTGACCGCTGGCCATCGCCTGATTGACCAGGGACACCCTGCCGGAGTGTCGCCGCTGCAGGCACACAGACCGGCTTCCGCTCTACGGGACGGCGAACCCTGGAGCAGCAGCAGCGCGGCCAGCACCCATGCTTCCGCCGATCGGAATTGGCCGAGCTAAGCGATACTTACGAGCAGCGTGGCTGGTCTGAGCGAGCTTGAGGGCGGGAATGTCCGCGCGTCTGATCGCGACCGCGCGGCGGTCGTCGCCGAGCTTCGGATGCACTGCCTGCAGGGTCGGATCACTGTTGATGAACTCGAGCGTCGCGTCGAGCGTGCAATGTCCTCGGTCACGATCCATGAGCTTGCTTTGACGGTGGTCGACATGCCCGAGGCGGGCGTGGCTGCCGAGCAGACTCATCATCCGCGACCTGGTCCGGTTGGACCGCCGGGCATTCGGCCGTTCACGCAGCGGATCGTTGTGCCCGCGCGCGTCGAGCGTGTGCGAGCCATCGCTCTGGACACGATCGCTCCCGCCCTTAACGGCTCTGGCTACGAACTCAGACGTCAATCGCCGTGGGAGCTGCAGTTCGAACGATCGACCAAACCGGGGGGACTGGTGGGCCTGCTCGCGAACGAGAAACCGGACCGGATCGTCATCGCGCTCGAGATTATGGGCCCCAGTGAAACGACCATGATCATCCATGGCCGGGCCCCGCGGAGGGTCCGCAAGGCGTTCGCGGCTCTGACCTTCAGCTAGTCACACGAGCTGACTGGGTTGTCGCCCATCCGGCCAATGCAGCCGCGGCTGCTGCTCTGGGCGCCGCCCGGGCCAAAGCAGAAGCGCGGGCGGCGCCGATCGGCGCCGCCGACGTAGCTCCTGGTTCGCGGGGTCACGTTTTTGTCCAATTTTCGTGACTCTATGAGCGGGGTCAGACAGTTGTTCGCATAGCCGTCCGGTGGGTCGAGTCCGGACAGGTCCTAACGCCGGAGCCTCAATGGCGATGGCGTCTAGCTACAGCGGCAGCTCGGCGAGCAGCTCGTTGCTGTCGGTGCCGTCGGGGGTCAGAATGGTTGGATGGTCCGCGTCTGGAGGCGGTTTGCGATCGGTCTGCTGACAACGGCGGCTTTGGTCGGCGGCGGGTTGGCTGCCGCTCAGGCCAGGGGTGGTTCGGGTCACGATGATCCGCATGGTCGGAAGCTCGCGCGCGTGACCGCGGGTGGATCGTCTGTCCCGTCGGGGTCTGGAGCGGTGCGTCCGCCGTCGCCGCAGGTCAGCACGCTCGACGTCACACGCACGGCGACGCTATTTGCCTACTGCTGGACGCAGGCACGGCCCGGCGGCGGAGGACGTGGCGTATGCGCCGACGGAGCACCGGGCCGCCCCGTCCAGACTTTGCGGTGGCGCCCCGGGGCGGCGGTGACCGTCGACCTGCGGCTGCCGGCCCACAATGTGCAGATCGGCGCCGTACGCATCAGGGGCGGTTTCGGCGGCCGACAAAGCGACCTGGTCCACCTCCATGCTCGCCGCGTCGATCAAGCTGGCCGACGCTGGGTGATCCGCCTTCCCGGGCGTGCCGGGCGTGCCGGGCGTGACACCTTCCTGCTCATCTCGGCGCGCTTCGCGAACGGCGACCTCGGAGCTGACCTCGGCCTGCAACGCCGCTGACCTTCCCATTGTCAGCCGGGCGCCTCCCCACCAGAGTCTCGGCGACCCCATTGGCTGCTTGAGTCACGTTTTGGTCAAAACGTGATCCTATGGAGGGTGTCTTTCCGGATCTTGAAAAGCTTGGGCCAGGCACGCTGGTGTGCGGCCATGCTGATCTCGAGCAGCGGTTTTTTCGCCGCCGGCTGCGCGAACGCCAGCGGCGGCGGGCATAGCCATCGCCGCCAGCAGCAGCATCTCGTGTCGGTCCCGTGGGATCTGGCCAGCGCGAAGCATAATCTAGTGACCATTCGCTACCAAGTCCCGACCTGCACCTACGCGTTCGCTCGGACCACCGCCCGCGAGACCGCGGCCACCGTCACGATTGGCGTCTACTACCGCTACACGGGGCCGCTGCCGCGCGGCTACGCGTGTACAGCGGATGCGAGGCTCGACACCAGAACTGTGCGGTTGCGGTCGCCGCTTGACCACCGCCGGCTTCTGCACGCGCCGTGACCCCCGGCATCTCGCCATTAGCCGTCTGCAGGCCGGCTGAGCTAAACGTCTGGCGCCCTCAGCTCGGGTCTACAAGGGTCCTGAACCGATGGCGACGATGATCAGCAGGAAGATGAGCACGAGCGTGAGCACCACCAGCACTGCCAGCGCGATGTTCGAGTGCTGTCTGTCGGGATGGCGCAGTCGCTTGACCGCCATGCGCAGAGCGGCCAGAGCGACCAGAAACGCGGCCGCGGCCACCGCAATCCGTAGCGCCGGCGCCCGGTTCTGCTGATCGTCATAACGGGAGTCGGCGATGCTGGAACCCAGCGCGCTGCCGGTCATCAGCGCCAGCAGCCCAGAGACCAGCGTCCAAGCCACCGAACCGGCCAACCGAAGCCGGTGACGATTTGCAGGCCGCACCTTGATCACAGGATGACTCTCGCCGGCCGAGCTCGCCGCGTCGACGGCCTGGTAGTGGCCCCCGCGGTTGTCGCGCTGATCGCCGGCAACGACGAGCTGATCACCACGCACGCGACCTTCCCCGGATAAGCCGCCCTTCTGCGCCTTGAGTCACGTTTTGGTGCATTTTCGTGACTCTATGAGCGGTCCGGACGCCATCCGGTATCAGCGGCGTCTTCCCGTGGCGCTGCCTCGCCTACTCCCGTTGTTGGATTCCGCGCGCGTCGGGACCGAGCATGGTCGGGTCGGTCACGAACGGGATCATGTTCGTTCGGGTGACCGGTCCGTCGATTTGCCAGAAGAGAAGCAGTCCGGCCTGGTCTCGCTCGGCGACGTACAGGTGCTCGCCGGAGGCGTAGGCGCCGAGCTTCCCGCCGGGCGGGATCGTCTGCTGGCTCGTCAACCGGACCGCGCCGAGTGCTGTGAGCAGCCGATCGCGAAAACGCGCGGGCGCGGCCAGGACGCTCAGCACCCGCTCTGCCACGCGGCGCTGATCCAAGTATTCGACGCCTACCGTGCTGAGCGGCACCGTCGCGACGACCCGCTCTTGATCGCGGGATACTGGGAGCGACAGCGTGCAGAAGTCGGCATGAATCAAGTCACCGTCCACGATCGGGGCGCGACGTCTTGGGGCGCGGATCTCGACGCCCCCGCCACCGGTGTCGAGGATCAGCCCGTCGGGTGAGGAGCGGCTCACGTTGTCGCAGTTGGTGATCACGATGCGCCCCGCGATCCGCTTGTAGCGCTTTGCCGCGGAACGGTCGTAGGTGAAGACGATGCCGTTGCGCTGATCGACGTGGACGCCGTGGCCGTCGGTTCCCAGCACGACGCGCGTGCTGGGAGCCGCCTGCGCAGCCGCCGCACCGGTTAGGCCTAGCGCAGAGACAGCTAGGCCGGCCGATGCGAACGTCCATGCCCGCAGTGTTCGGTAACTCGGCAGTCTCACGCTGGCGGCCTACGGCGGGTGAAGAAGATGATCAATGCTAGTCCAACCAGCACTGCTAGCAGAACAAACGCGGTGTAGATGGCGAGCGAGACACTGGCCCCTCCCTCATCGCCCCGGACAGAACCAACACGAGAAGCGACAGGGGGAGCTGACTTAGAAGACGCGATGCTGACAGCCTTGGCCCTCTGCCCCAATCAGGACCCTGGAGGAAGTCCGATCCGCCAGCGGCCGGCGATCTTGGCAAAGGTGATCATCGCGGCAGTTCTCTTGAAGAACACCTCAGCCG
>JAABUJ010001889.1_pt1 | contig 28336 bp, 18 predicted proteins | sample 5559131 | NCBI WGS metagenome assembly JAABUJ01 (sample SAMN10711875, study PRJNA513366) | rock metagenome | isolation source: Antarctica rocks | place: Antarctica: Victoria Land, Mt New Zealand nord | collected 2016-01-07
CAAACCCATCCCGCACCCCCCAAAACGCACCGGAATGGTTCATATGCACGCAATGCGCGAGCTCATGCATCATAACCAGCTGCACGGTGCGGAACGGCAGCCAGCGGCCCGAGGAGGACGGCGCCTTCAGCACCAGCTGGATCACCACGCCGCCGTTGAAGTTGCGCCCGACGAATTCGGCGTTGGGGGCGTGTTCTTCGAGGGTGGTGAGGGAGAGGTGGTGCGCTTTCATGATCGGGGCGCTGATGGCGGCGATGCGTTCGAGGAAGGCTTGGGCTAGGCTGTGGTCAGGCCCGGGGAGGGGTTTGATGAAGGCGATGAGGGGGTTGGGGGGTTGGTGGCGGGCGTTGAGGCGGGTGATGCCGAGGGGCATGGTTGAGGGTGTGGTTTTGGTGGGTGGGATGGGTTTGTGGTCGTCTGGGGTCGGTCGGGCTTCTCAGCTGTCGTGGGTCATGCCGGAGGTTTTCGGTGGATGGTGGGTAGTAGAGGCACGACATCTATAGGTTTGATGATGCTACGCTAGGGCCGGCTCGCTAGCCCTGCGTTGAGATCAACACAACAGCAAAGGGCTATCTGGAGGTAGGTTTTGTTTTTGAGACGTTGGAAGATTAGGACCACCTCGAAAAGCGGTTTGAATAAATGGCAATTTACATACTGTTCTTTGACAGTGAACGTGACGTTCGTACAATAATTAATCTACCTAGGGGTGTAATATGTACCTTAGTCAGGGCTCCACCCACCCTAACAGTACTCCACCGACTCATAACCTGCGTGTATCTTTGATACTTCAAGAACTGAATATGAACATACCATGCCCTATTCCCCGATCCCATCCCATTCGGTCGACCCAATCGCTTAATCGCTCACTGGGCTGCTAATGACACAAACGTCCAAGTCAAAACACGAGTGCGGCGAAAGGAGAAGATGGACCATTCAAAGGAGTGTGTAGGAACAGAAACGGAACAGAATAACTCCTCAACGCAACATTCCTGGACAGACTGTACCATACCCAATTCGACAGCGGGAGCAACAGACACCGATCTCTTCAACGCCATCTCCTCTCCTCGCCATTGACACCCCCTTTCTGTACAGGCGCACCGGCTCCACTAGCCATTGAAGTTCCCATCACGCTGTCTCGTCCACTGACGGCTCGGGCTTTCAGGAGGGGGAGCATACTGCTTCTCCGCCCAGCCGCCATGGCGGTGGACGGTCTCATAGATTTTACATCTGGCGCGGCAGCCTGTCCGTTTCCTTGCGTGTCGAGAGCTCGACCTGCCTCAGCAGGCGTAATCGTCGCGCTTTGACGGCGAGTGTTGGTAGAAGTGGGAGGAGAGTACGAGAACGAGGCCGAGGCCTTGTTGTTGAGTTTTGGCCTCATAGAGAAATCAAGACTGTCGCGGGAAGTATGAGTATGGGCGGGCGAAGGGGATGGTTTGTCGTCGCGGAGGATCAGGGATGAGTGAGATGGAGCACCAGACAATCTTCGTACCGCTCGTGGAAGAGCAGCGCCGGAGGTGGGAGTGGTGATTTTGGGTGAGGTCGTGTCTTCGCGACTGAGTGGGCTGGGTAGAGGGATGTAGGATTTCGAGGCGCTGGAGGGTGGTCGGGACAGCGGGTTTGTGGTTCGACGGTAAGGCGAGGGCGTGGTTGGAGATGAGGCTTTAGAGTTGTGGCCGACTACACTACCGCTCATGTTCCCGCTCGAAGTCCACCTTGGTCTGCCGTCGATTGTAGTTATTATCGGGCGTGGGGACCGTGTAGTTGGAGTCGGGAAGGTTGAGCTGTTCTTCAAGCCTGAGGGAGGTGTCGCGAATTGCGACGACACGCTCGACCTTGGGGTTGTTGTCTTTCGTGGAATGCTGCTCGATCCGGCTGAGCCTGGTGGCATGCTGAAGTGTCGCTTTCCGGTACCAGGTCTTGAGGCTGTGGAGTTCAAGAAGCTGTTCCGTCTGCTGTTGGCTTTCGTACTAGGAGTCAATGGATCGGCTCTGTTTCCATCGGTGGGACCCATGACGACTGATGATGCCGGCGAGCTTCTCGGGGTGTCATAAGCACTGCCAGCTGCCGATCTGTCCATCGAGATAATACTCGATAATGAGTCACGGAGCTGTTGGCTTTTCTTGAGATTTAGGTCGTCCAAGCTAACATCCATGTTCCTCATCGAAGCCTCCAGAGCAGACCACCGTGACTGCATTTCCGCACGTAATTTCAATATCGCCCCGTTGACCGTGAGCCGATCTTTGACCCCTTTTTCGATGATTGCAAGCACCCTCTGTATTGCGGGACCGTAGTGCATTTTCTTCGCTTCGTAGTTGTCGACCTTCTTCGCCAATGCCGGTGGGTTGCTGTGTTGAGCACCGGTGTCGATAGCTTCTTGTAGCTTGTCCACGCTTCTCTCAACAGACTCACACATCTTGGTTGCTTGTCGCCCAGCGTTTCGGAACACTACCACCCATCGATCCTCTCCTAGCTCACAGTGCAACGTCTCTGCGTCTTTTCCGAGCGTAACCCACTTCATCTCCAGCTTCAACCTTCGAGACTCGAGCTCACGGCACGCCGTGGGAAAGGTTGATTTGGCCCTGGCCTGAAAGCCTGACAGTGTCATTGGTAGGAAGTCTAGGGAAGCTCTTAAGGGTTGCATGCGGGCAAACAATCCCATGATCACAGACTCGTCTTCGGCGCTAATCGAGCCTGGCGCGTTGGTGGGTGAAATCGCCGCAAACGCATGTGGGAGACTGAAACGATGGTTGGTTAAATCCCCGCCCCCAATTTGGGTCTCTTCTATGATCGTTTCCAACTCTGCAATGTCAAAACCATTCCCTTGTTCGCTCGCTTCAGCCTTGGGAACCCTATGTCTTTTCTCCTCCATTTCAAAGACAATTCTATTCAGGGCATCCACCTCTTGACCAATATCCCCTAGCACCACTCCCCACAATTCCTCCCACTCCATTGCCAGTTCCACCTGCTCTTTAATCCCCTTGATTACCTCCCTTGCTGTTTTCCAATTGGTCATAGTCCGTTCCATCTGTTCCACTACCATTTCTAATTCCTCTCTGGGCACAACTGAGCTGTCTTCTTTTAACTGTAACCCGTCGATGGCAGCCACGTACACTCCGACTAACTCATCGAATCCAGCCGCGACACCCTCTACTCCTTCCAAACCTTCCCTACCTCCGGCGGCAGCCCACTCAACATCATCTTCTGCGTCTAGTTCTCCCAGAATCTCAGTGGCGTTCTTAATCCAGCTCTGTAGTTGACCAGCCGCTTCACCCAACGCTTTGGCGGCCGCTGGCGCTATTTGGTTTTCTGATATGCTGGACGTGAGTGATGATGCTTCTGGCAGGTTCAAAGCAGTCAGTTCGGCCAGTTGCACTGTAAAAGATGAACGAGTAAATGTGTACGCAGAGTCGGGTCGTGATAAACTTGAGGCATACTCGGGATCGCTGGATTCTTCTTCCTCAGACTGTTTGGGCGTGTCTTTCAGAGGAGGCGTGGGCGGCTCTTCATCGTCGAGACTGGTAGAATCCACACCACGTTGGTAGCGGCGTTGTTGGTCGTCTTGGTGCTGGTGTGCCTTGCTCTTTTGATATATCGCATCGACGCTCTCGATTCCCGTTGCACTTGGCTTGTTATTCTCACCGTGTGTGCTTGCTCTAGGTTGCCGTGCCCCTGGAAAGATGGCTGTGCCTTGCAAGGTATGGCCGGAAGTGCCGATCGAACCCACTGTTGGCTGTTCCAGGGTCGCCCGTTGGTCGAAACTAAGGGGAAGTCCTCTTCTATGAGCACTAACGGAATGGTTTTGAAGTAGATTGCTCAAGTCGTTGAAATGATCGTCTGTTGTTCTGCCGATACTGTGTCTGCTATGCTTCAAATCTACCGCCATGTTGCTCCGGTTCCAGGTGTTATTCTTATTTTTTCGACGCGAAAGCTTGCAAGGTGGAAAGGTGGAAGAAGCTTTGACGGACGATACAAAAAGTAAGTCGTGATTGCTTTAATGGAGGTAGTAGACGGGGCCTTCCGTTTGTGGTGTCATCTACTGTAGATGGGTATTGGGCCTTGCTAAACCCACCCGATACAGGAGCTGCAACAAGTGAGGAACTAAGTCGTTAGGTATGACTGTTCGATAGGCATCAGCCAAAAAATTCAGTCTCCCCTTCCCCCTCGTTGTCCTTGACAGTGCAAGTATGTTACTCAAAGGATCTCGGTGTTGACGTTGTCCAGGTCTGAGCTGTGAGCTGTTGACATGGGTCATCAAGCGAAACTCTCTTTCTTGGAAGACGCGCGAAAAGTCCGGCGTAGTCCCGGCTCTATGGTCTGCCGTACCCGGCTGAGACGGCCCGCAGCTACGACGCGTTCGCGTACCTGTAGCTTTGGACTGCTCAATCTCCGGCTCCAAATTACAACACGATCCGCTATGAGGTAGTTCAAGGAAGATGTTGATGATTGGTGAGATCTCGGACTTATGTATCAATCTGGTGGAAGGCCATGGTGTAAACGCTTCCAGGCATCACCAGTACCTTCCTGTGTTGGTATTCTGATATCTAACTGCCTCGATCTGACATCGAGGTACAGGCCGACAAGTGCTCCCTAAGCCATGAGCTACCTGTCAAATAATCTCGTGCCAAAAGCCATGCAACAAGCCATGGGTATCATAGAATCTGGCAAGAGTAAAAGCCAACAGCGACAAGCTAGGCGGCCAAATGCCCGGCTTTGGGTGGCCAAATTACATCGTAAAATCATAACGTGGTGATGATCGAACAGCCCTTGTAAATTTATGAAGGAGAACTGGGGTCCTCCATCTCGAACCTCGGCTGTGGTGGAACCCAGGCAGAGTCGGTGCAACAACGCTCTTTCGAGACTGCTTCGGTCCACTCCCTTGTCAACTCTTCCCTGATAGCCCTGCACCAGGTAATGATAGCACAGTCGAAGTCTGTCCACGCCCTGTCAGACCGCCCGTGGACAACCCCCGTTACATCGATAGTGAGCTTTGTTTCCCACCTGATCTCTGCTGCCTTGACCCAATATCGCAGGTTTTCGGCGCAACGGTAGGGCTTCGCTGTATCAGTGTGGAACGTCTTGATCTGTCCAAAATGCTTCTTGGATTTGTTCACCAACACGTTGTGTAGACGAACTAGAAGTAGTCCACTCTGACAGGCCGAGAGAAACGGAGTGGGGAGGGTTTCGACCTGGGTCGGCGGGTTCCAAGCAGGAAGACGATCGACATTGGTCATGAATGAATTTAGGAACAGCCACTCCCGTTCATACTCCCGGTCGGACCAGTCACCATCCTTTAGCCAAGGCCAGCTTTCACGCTCCCGCTGTTCGAGTCGCTCTTTCTCCTGTTCCTGCACCAGTAATTCTTCCACCTGGACGATCCAGTTATCGATGACTGTCCGTTCATCGACCTTCAACCCCCCGGCGAAGTTACGTGCCGCCATCCGTTTGAGCACATCCAGGACTGTGAAGAGTTCTTCGCGGATCTTTCGCTCAGATTTGATGCTTGTAAGGCGTTCTAGATGATCATGCGAGGTGTAATATATCCTTGCAGATCGAATGGCAAGCGTGACGATGTCTAACAAGTGGATCCCTTGCAACTCGTGCATGCCCTGTGATGGCGGACTTTCCGAAGACGTGCTTGATAATTTCTGATCGCAGCGTATGAACCCGTCTCCAGGTCCTCCCCACCAATCCACACATGCGACCTGTTGGACTTGCAACTCTACCATAACCCTTCTTACCTGCTCAAGACCTTGCCGGAGGGTTTCTCTAAGCGCTTCCGTATCTGGTGGAGGTGGCACATGCTGTACTCTATGGCTATATGTGCTCACTGTCGGCGGTAGCATAACATGTTCCTGGTCTACCAGGTCCTGCTCTTCTACTGGACTATCGACCGACCCAGCACCAAAATTGCTTGGTTCGCGCCGACAGACCGGCGCCGATGACGCTCGTAGTGACGGAAACATGGATCCATTTCCAGAGGTGGACTGGCCACGACTTTCACCGTGTTTCGGGGGCTTTGCTATCTGACCACCTTTCCCATCCAACAGCCCTGTCCGAGCAAAGTAATATTGTAGATGTGCGATGCTGCCCAAGCTCATGACACTATCTCTGTTTCTTGCCGATTCTGCAAAGGCCGCTCCCTGTGGTCTGACATAACCTCGTCTTTGCGATGTTGCCGAACCTGTAGACGAGCCTGAAGTATTAGAGTCGCCAGAGAAAGTAGATGCTGAGGATGCAGTTGAGAACGAGCGGTCAAGCGGGGGACAAGCCAACAGCGCCGGCGAAGGTGATACTGATGGCGATGGTGAAGAGTCCCGAGTGGGAAGGGTGGTAGGCGGGAGGGCAGCAGGGTCCATGATATCGTATTTAAGGGTGATGAGTCCCTGGGCACGTCTTTGCCCGGGAAGCCTGTTCGCTTCAGAAAACAACAGAAACAATTTCCAGCTCGAGAGGAGACACGTGAATAAACTGAGCGGTACGGAGGTAAAGGTAGTCTTGTAGGACCAATTCACGAAACACTATGGTAACCTGATGTTTATCTGCAATGTGTAGGGGGCAGGGGCCGATGCGGTTGTGGCTTGTCTAGCGGCCTCGGCTCGACCTAAACGCGTTCCCCAACGCGTGCAGAGCAGTGATTACCTAAGGTGCATAAATACAAGGCATCACGTTGCTGCACTATAGTCGGCCGTGGAAGAAAATCATGATTCATGACAACTAATACAAGCGGCATAACCACATGGAACCTAGAATATAGGCTTGAATTCCAGCACACTCATTCGAGCCCTGACCCTCCAAGCCATGCCCTAGAGGCAAATCTTCCCTGTGACTGTCCTCCAGCTGCGTGCAGACTCCCGAAATACAACTGGGCTGATGTCACAGCCTCAGCGGGACTTATGTGGGCTTTTGTAAGTGCCTGCTGCGCAGGCCTTCCGTGCTTAAGATTGTCTTGACTTGAGTGCTTGCTGTGCAGGGCTTCTGTGCCTGAAGAGGCCTTGTGACGGTGTTTCCTCCTCCTTCTTGCCCCAGATATTGACCAGATTGCTGCTTGCTCCAGGTGTTGGGAAGAAGTGGTAGGATTTACTGTTGTGTCATTACGTAAGACTTGTAGATTGATACCGGGACAACAGCGAGTTGGGTAGGACTTCTTGAAGTCCTCGTAGCCTTGAACAATAGGAGCTCTTGTGTCCAACAAATGGAATAACAATCAGGTATAGTGGTATTTAAAGACTGTTAAGTCTCTATAGTGAAATCTGTCAGCTGGGCTCATAACCTGTCAAATAGAGGATTGACTGCTGCTCAATTATTACATGTGGAGGGACATTGTGACTACTAATACAGGCGAAATAATCACGTGAAACCTAGGGTTCAGGCTTGTGATATCAGGCGCTTACATACCATATGCCGTTACCTTAGTTGATCCAATGGCCTTTCGATACGATTCGTACAGATGGTCCAAGCGGCTAAACGCGCTTGGAACCAAAGGCTCAAAATTCTAACAGGCTACCTATACCTAAGATCAGCAGTAAGCACTAAATCCTCCTTGAGTCTCCTTGAGGAGAGTCTGGGATAACATGACTCGGGGTAGTCACTTTTCCTGCTCTATACCTAATTAACGTCTTTTCTAGGCTGAGTACCTACCTTAGAAGGCGTCTACTAGTGTCAGACGGACATGACTGCTAGTAAGGAAACCATGCTAGGTGCAGAGAAATAGACAGCAGCGGGACACATACTATTGTGATTTGTGACTCAGGTCCTGCTAACCTCACTGCCGTCACCTCATTGTCTCTTAATGTTTTCATTCTCATTCACACTGTCATGTCCCTCCACATCGTTGTCCTCAACTACGTCGGCATCCCTAAACCCATACCCTCACTGTCCTCATTGCCCGACAGCGGGGGCAACAGCAAGGGTGACAGTGAGGCCGACAGCGAGGGTAGCAGTAGGTAGGTCCTAGGGTCGGTAAGGTTTCCTTACAGCACTAGCAGTCAAATCCGTCTGACGCTACCTTAGTGGACGGCTCCTCCTCAGCCACGAAATGCTAACATTGATTACGTATAGAGCAGGAAAGTATGTATGTCAACATGACTGCGCCGTGTTGACCGCCCGAGTCCTTCCGAGGAGAGTCTTGAGAAGAGGTAAGCACTACCATCCGCTGTCTGAAATCAACACTTCCCACTGTGCGATCTCTTTGAACTCTTCAACAAGGTATCGAATCAACAAGATATCTAGAGAGCCGAGTTTTCGTAATGTTGGAAGAAGGATCAAAGGCCTCAGCAGCACAGGCAGACAGGGACAGGCCCACTGCATCTGACAAGATCAACTGGCCAGTAAAGACACATGAGATGCATAATCACCACATCGATTCAACGATATGGAACGACTTCCCCTTCCGCGACAACGACATCATCATCGCCACATATGGGAAATCAGGCACGACCTGGCTGCAGCAGATCGTCGCTCAGCTGGTCTTTCAAGGTGCCGAGGAGTCGCCAATGCCGGAGATATCGCCCTGGGTGGATATGCGACTCCCACCACGCGAGGTGAAGCTACCGGCCATCGAAGCCCAAACGCACCGGCGCTTCCTGAAGACGCACTTGCCGGTGGACGCACTCGTCTTCTCGCCGCGGGCTAAATACATATATATAATGCGTGACGGGCGCGATGTGATGTGGAGCATGTACAACCACACGGCCAGGGCCACCGACTTCTTCTACCAGATGATCAACGACTCTCCGGGGCGTGTGGGGCCACCACTAGATCGGCCACCGGCTTCTACCCGCCAGTACTTTCTCGAGTGGCTGGACGGGAACGGCTTTCCGCTGTGGCCCTTCTGGGAGCATGTGCGCTCCTGGTACGCTATTCGTGAGCTGCCGAATGTGCTGCTACTCCACTATACTCAGCTCAAGGATGACCTCCCGGGCCAAATGCGGCGTATCGCAGACTTTCTCGACATTGAAGTGCCCGAGGATCGTTGGCCGATGCTCGTAGAGCATTGTGAGTTTACTTACATGAAGGCTCACGCAGCGAATTACACCCCACTGGGTGGCCTACCCTGGGAAGGCGGCGCTGAGACCTTCATCCACAAAGGTACCAATGGCCGCTGGCGTGATGAGCTGACTGCCGAGGATAATGCCCGCTACGAGGCAACGGCCCGACGAGAATTGGGAGAGGATTTGGCGCGCTGGCTGGCGACCGGCTACCCTTGATCAACGGAAGGAGAAGAACGAGGCGAGAATGTGCAAAATTTCTTTCATGGTACTGGATACGTGGTTGTAAAGGCGTTTCTACGAATTAGGTGTTTGATTATTGCAACAATGCCTTCCCAACCGACTAAAGTGATCTGTCTCTCTGCATCCGAGTCTTCTTCTCACCCCAGACCTTTCGCACCTGAGATCTTTCGCACTAGGGATCTTTCGCCTCAGCCAGAGTTTTTTTCGTAGGAGGCGCGGTGTCCCGCTTTGCCTGAAGGAGACTGGCCATGATTATGACAATGACAGCAATCTATAATACTCATCAGCAGGATAAACACTCTCGAGGGCGCTCCCATCTCCTTGGCAATCAGAACAAGTAGACAACTCACCAACGCCATATCCATTCCCCCAGCCACATCGACCTCATACTCCTGCTTAAACATCCACAACGCCCCTCTCTTCCCATCTTCGAATACCCTCCTCACCGACGCGACCTTCTTCTCCCCACAAGTGATATCCGTCACGACATTCTGCAAATTCTGCCCGCGCACTTCCAGCGTCACCTCCTGGCCCTCGCCGTCGTCGTCCGAGGCCGCGTTGGTGAAGGTGCAGTCCAGCTTCAGCTTGCCGAGCGACAACCGGGGCCGGACGGCCATGACCATCTGCCCGCCGTCGCCCGGCAGCTCCAGGCGCCACGCCTTGGCCATGGAGAACCAGGAGATGCGCAGGTCGAACAGAGGGAGGCCCGAGGCGTCTTTGAATTGCTTGCGCATGCTGTTGGACCAGCTTTTGCCGTCGCACGAGAGCAGGACGGACCCGTCGGCCTTGGTGGCGGTGTAGTTGCCGTTCGACCAGCTGAGGTCGTGCTTCACGTGCAGGGTCGTGGGTTGCGGGGTGATGCAGTCGGTGCGGATGGCGAGGGGTTGTTTCAGGGTGGTGAGGTTGGAGGGAGTGGTGGTGGCCATGATGCGTTTGCTGTGTGAAAGGAAGTGGGGGTGAGCGTAGTGAGAGTCTGTGGTGTAGAAAGGGTGAGGATGGAATCAACGATTTTTATAGCTTTGCCGGCTTTGCTAGCTTTGCTTGGAGGATAGTGTTGAAGAGGTGTAGGTGCACCATGCGTAGTCTATAGGTTTCACGAGCTGTGTTGGTGATGTGTCTTCCAACACCCCCGCGCCGCATGGGTGCATGAGACATGGCGGATCAACCTGGCCACCAGTATTCACTTCTAGGTGAAGGTAGGTAGTAACACGGCGTTGCATGCACGTGTGCACGGCTAGGTACAGATAATGTACGTAGGTAAGGTATCAGCCTCAGATAAATGAGGTTAGGTAGCGGTTTTGTAAATACGAGGTAAATAAACGCAGCGCTAGTAATGACGGCCCGCAATACCACGTTATTTTATTTTTAGCTTGAAATTAAGGTTAGGCCAGTGCCCTTGTGGGCGATGAATGTGTTGTGTTTGTGCGAAAGCGAAGATCGAGTGGATCGTATGGAATGGTAGATTTGATGGGGAAAATGTTGGTCTTGGAGCCTAAACTTATACTGAAAGTATACGTAATACTACGGAGCATTTGTCCCTCGTTGGATGGCCCCTCGCGCATCATCACCATTTTGTGGTCCCTGGCGCGATCTGCATAAGATTGTTTCATGCTCACATGGCATTTCTTTAGGCTCGAACACTGCCTTGACCAAGCCAACAAAGTCAGATATGATGTCAAAGTTGGAAACATTCCTCTCAGAGTGTGTTGGAATGTCATGGGCTGACAGGAGGAACCTCGCGAGAATCCCTCATCAGGTGCATATGCAGCCCAGCTGCATGAGAAACAATGGATCTTGTTGGAGGCACAGAGCATTGAAACAGATATAGCTTCTGCTAAGCGGTGTAGTTCAGTGATGGATCGATGCCTGAGTCGCACGTCACGGTACGGTGACCTAGCTATCTATACTAGTATCGTGATTATAGTTGCTATGAACGGGATCTGCGACTGGGTTTGGGGCCAGATTGATACCGAAACCGACCCCATTGACGGCAGCGTAATTGCCATCCCTGTGCTCCGCACCAACAAGGCACAACGAAAATCTGTCTAAGGCACTGATGAAGGCGGCATCCAACATCTTGGCAGCTGGTGAGACTCAGACTGTTCGACCAACGCCAGATATTGTCCAAGGAGAGCATGCGCTCCCTGTGTCATTCATTGCGTACCGAGGGACTACTGGCGGCGATATACGGCCGCGTTCACATCAACCCTTGTCTCCTTGTGGTAATAGGTGGATATCTCGGACATTGTGGAAGCAATGGAAAAGGAGTCCCACGCCTTAACCCAACAACTCACTTCAACCCCTATCAGCCACTGTCACATTACAACAGCGTTGGATCCGATCTGCATGATGCAGGAAAGTGGCATGGGCGGAACGTAGCATGGCCCTTCTCTGCAACCCTTGTCAGCCATGTGCTACACTCTCAAAGATCTGAAAACCAAAAGGCGCTCCGATTTCGTCATTCCAACAGGTTCATCAGGGTCGATAAGATCGCGAGACACACCGCATATCCACCTCGCCAGGGAGTGTTTCACAACAAGCTTGAAGGATGCCAAAGATGTGAATATCCCTTCAGGCAACGCTGAAGGTCATGTCCAACTCGTGATGGGACCAACACCAGGATGCTATGGAAATACCCTATAGGGTGTTGGCAAGCCTACCTTGCGGCAGGACAGTCTCAGATCAGAGTTTGATGTCACCAACGCTGCTTTCACAGGCCTCCCTCGGATGGACTCCATGGATATAAAAGACCACGAGGTTTCCCCCAAGTCAAGTCCATCATCAACCACAGCGAGCAACAACAACAACAACAACAGCAACAGCAACAACAACAGCAACAGCAACAACAACAGCAACAGCAACAACAACTTTCACCAAAGACAAATCAGGATTTGCTTTTGGACATCCCAGATCTCTTCATCATCTTCACAAGCACCGAACTCAAGGCAAACACCAACACCCAAATCACCACAACCAAAATGAAGACCTTCACAGCAGCCAGCACCGCCGCCATCGCCCTCACCTGCCTCTTCCAAGCCTGCCCTGCCCCCCCAATCGCCCTGGCAGCCATCGGCATCACCGCGGGCGAAGCCGGCGCCATCGGTGCCGGTGTCGCCGGCGGCCTCGGCGGCGGCGCCATTGCGGGCGGAATTGGCGCCGCCAAAGGCCACGGGAAGCGCCAGGACAACAACAGCCTTCCTCCCGTGGCCGCGGCGGCCTGCAAGCAGCAACTCCACGGCGTCACCGTCCAGGTCTCCAAAGTGGGCGCCAACGACGTCCGCTTCGACAACGTCCCGCCCGCCTGCATGACCCTCGCCAACGTCTTCCTCGGCCAGAACACGCCGGGCCAGGCCCACCCGATCCTCATGGGCTCCGCTAGCCTTCAGTATAACGGCTTGACGGCGGACGAGTTGAAGGTTCTCCAGAACGCGCTGGACGTGTATCAGCAGGGCCATTAGATGATGGCGGTTGGGCTTGAGCCTGAAGACAGGGCCGGATACCTGTCTAGCGGCGCATGTGTCCACTGGGACAATGGGCGATTTGCGGTACCTGTGCGGGGTTTCGAGTACGGCAGTCTAAGGCGGGATAGGAATTGTGGGAGATTGTGTGGGCAGACTGTTGCGTGTTGTACAAGTTTGGGGGATTGTTCGCTGCTGTTTCCTTTATCCTATCTTTCGAGGTAGAATAGAATGTCAATCACTTCGGCGAAAATTCTAGAGTTCGATCAATTACCCATGGTCTCTACCGTCTTTGGAGTGCACTCGTCCCCAAGTGACTCTTCCTCCAGACAAATACTGCCCTCGCATCAAAAGCAAAGAAAGTCGGTCCGGTCATTGTGAGGATCCATTATGATAAGGCGTCGGAAGGATCCTTGGATAACGTTCATCAAAAACACGATGACTGGGACCCAAAGTACTACGCAGACCCTAGACACGCGACGGTCGTCGTCAGCATGTCCTGGGACCCTTCCGATATTATACTGGCCCAGGGGGAAATTTCGTTGCCCGCTTTCGATCTTGTCTCGGGCAGAACAGCGAAGGAGTGACCACACCCGTCTCGGTTCATCTTCGTGGTGCTACACCAAAACCCATGCCAGCACCCCGTTCCGCCCTTGAGGGAGCCCAACGTTTGGAGCTTATCTGGTCATCGGTATCGCATCGAGCCCGTCCAGCAAGCAGAATGCCACCATCGCCATACCGCTCTCGAGCGCGCGCCTCTCAGAAGCCAAGGAATTTCCGCTACGTCTGTGCCGCGCAAACATGGACAAGCTCAGGAGCACAAAGCATACATTGCCCCCCTGACACCTTCGAACCCCGCGCACGAGAACCCAGAATCAAAACGAAGAGCCACCAGCCTAGCGACTATAAATCTCCATCAAAGTAGCGCAGTACAATTTCGGGAACAGCCACTTAGGCACCGACCAAAAGAAGAACGCCCAAACCCACAAAAACCCCACGACCTTAACCCCCATGCCCGACGCGAACCTGCGATACCCCTCACCGAACCCGCACCTCTCCGCCCACGCGGCGGCCCACCGCTGCACCACGCCCTCGACCGCGCCGGCCACGAAATTGGCCACGAACCAGGCGACGTCGGTCCAGACGGCGCAGCGCTGGCCTCCGGCCCAGCCGACGGCTGAATGGGCGAGGCCGGAGAAGAGAAAGATGCAGAAGGGGACGAAGAGCGAGCGCGGGGCGAGGGCGAAGGGCGGCAGGCGGGCCAGCAGCGTGGCGTGGCTGGCGTAGGGGCCGACGACGAGGCGGTGCCAGAAGCGGGCCCAGAAGCGGCGCACGCTGGTGATGTGGCGCACGCTGCCGAACAGCGGGGGCCAGTCGGAGGGGGCGTCGAGGCGGAGGACGCAGACGAAGAGGAGGGCTGAGGCGTGGTGGCTGCCTTCGAGGAGGAGGTAGGCCGCTACGGCCCAGTCGGTGGCGAGGACGGCGCGGAGGAGGAGCTCGCGGAGGTGGATGCCTTCGAGCCCTGAGGCAGCGGCGGCGGCGGCGGCGGGTGGGGGGAAGAGGAGGCGGGAGATGAAGCGTTCGCGGTCGGGGCCGAAATCGGCGATGGTCATGGGGCGGAAGTGGCCGGGGAAGATGTGGGTGGTCATCAGGCGGTGGATGAGGGCGTATGCGCCGAGCTTGGCGGTGCGGATGAGGGCGAAGGAGGTCATGGTCGGTTGTTTGGCGGAGGTGCGGAGGTGAGGATCTTTGATGTTGTCCGAGGGAAATGGCGGATTGTTGTTGCTGGTTGGGATGGGAGGCAGCCAGCGCGGGTTACTCCAGACTTTGTACGCGGCTTTAAATTTCCAGCAGGCTAAGCGGCGGTGATGGTCCTGTGTGCCGACGACGGATTCGTCGTCGTCGCCGTCGTGCCCGGGCTCGAGAACCCACTTCTCGATGTATAGGACTGCGGTGATGTGCATGACGTAAATTGTGACGAACAAGCCCCAGAGACTGTTCAAGCCCAGCCATGATGGGATATCGTTGAGGTGGAGGAAGGATAGCAACGCGAAGAGGAGAAGAAAGGGCGCGAAGTAGACCCGATGGACTTGAGAGACATTGAGCGCGATCAGGCTGATGGCACTTGAGATGCCGAAATATGTCACTGGAATAAGAGCAGACTTGATGGACGCCATCAGGGTCGAAAGATCCATGTTTCAAAAAGACAAAGGGTAAAGTGGGCACGCTGGGGAGTGAGAGATACAGGCCTAGTTCGCAAGAAAATTGCACACACGTTGTCTTCTGATTTTCTTGCGGACGAGAAGGCCATGATCACATGTGGATGTAGGAAAATCGTCAATCGAGTTGACGTTGAAGCAACCGAGGCGAGATTCAAGTAGGCTGACTGCTAATGTTGGAGATTTTGCATCCTGGAGCAGAGTCATATGTTTCAGGACCCTGTGCCACGGCTGAGGTTCTTTCTTTAGAACCCATGCACCTTCCACGAGGTTGTGATATGCAGGGGTTCGTTAGGCTGATGCAATGCAATGCAGTGCTGATATCACAACAAGGACGTCATAATCGATCCAACGTGTTACACAGCATACATGTTCGTCGCAGCCTCGTTGAAGGATGCCAAACTCCGTTCCATAGTCAAGCTTTTTGGACAATCGGTCCATAGTGCCCTTGCTGCGGACCGAAGCTACTCTTAGGCCTATTACCTGTCAAACCCTAGTAAATCCGTACGAACACCCAAGCACTTACCTCGCCGTCTCCATCACATGATTAGAAGCCATGTGGCCGGAGAGGTCTGTCAACACAGGAGGTCCCTCTCTCAATCCTGGAGCTCCTTCGACAACGTGTCTCGTATTGAAAGTTCATGAAGGCAATCTGCCCCAACGAACCTCCCTCACAAGGTTGTTGATGGATTGTCCCTGGCAGAATGGTCAGTGGGAGTGTTGTAAAACTCCTTTGCTTCTTGTGATGGTATGGATCTTAGGAACACAGGTAGACTTAGAAGTGAACTAGCTGTCGGTGCTTTACATCCAAAAATGCCAGCAGAGCCAACATAATATTTCAACCGTTGATGAAAAATATCTAAGAAAATAATAGAGCGTTGTCAAAACGGTATCTTGCCAACAACCGAAGCTCGAAAGTCTACCATTTCAAGCATAAGAGTAACAGCGCTACAGCACCCACAGCTTTCAGCCAAGGATACTCGTGAAAGACGATCGTGGCCCATCCGAGAAATGGGGCGTAGCCAACCACAACACCAACAATCTCGTCGCGGTCGACAAAGTGCTGTCCGACCGGATAGAGCAAGGTGTCGTCCACGTCGTTATTGTCGCCCTTGGTCAAGATCTTCTGCCTGCCGGAAAAGTCCATCAGCACAAACGCCCGCTTTACCACCGAGACTGTCAGTTCCGTACCTGTATGTCCCATTGCGCCCGCCCTCTTCAGCCTCAAAGTGCGTCTTGATGGCGCGATGGACCATTGGAAGCGGTCGCCCAGCGAACCAGCAAACGGGAATGTCTCCGACCTTGATGAACGGGTCTCGATTCCAGAGGAAGATGACGTCTCCCCGATGGAATGCAGGCGCCATGGACTCGGAGATGACGACCATGACGGGCTGCGAGGAATGGGTAAGGACTGAAAGCGTCTTCCACGCCATGAAGGTGGTTGCGAGCACCAGTAAGATAGGTAACATCTGGGATGCCAGCGTGCGTATCAAAATTGATCTGTTATTGAAGTTACGTTTCTTCAGCATTCTCGTGGTCATTGCGACATTTACGCTTGTTCATGAGATGACTTGAAATACCAAAGGTAAGGTATTGATACCAGCTGTACTGACAGCTGGCCTTTGAGATTCATGGTTCATAATCGATTGGCAATTACTTTCAGAAAGTTGTCCTGGGGCGCAAAAGAAGCCCAAAGTTAGGTAAGCTAGTCAACTCTAATTTTAGCCCCCACGTGTATCGTGTATCCCGCGCGCTGTACACCGCGCCTTGGCGCTCGCTAATCTGTCTGCCCTGCTGTGGCGTCTGTCAAGGAGAACATCCTCGATCCCATTCAAGTCAATTCAATTCAAAATCACGAATGAGAAAATTCGCAACCGCCAGCAAGATGTCTAAACGGGTATGTGTGTCCCATCCTCGATACCTTGGATCAATCAACATTTGCTAAGCCATTTTCTCAGATTTCTTTTCTCGTTCATGGCGATGTTCAAGGTACGCGAAAATGGAAATCTTATAGACAAGTTATACTGCCTGGCTGACACGAATTCAAGGCGTCAACTTCCGGTCTGTACCGCCGACGTGCATGTTTGAAATGGAAGAACCCTCTGGGCTAAGTTAACGGTCTTCAGCTCCTTCACGGAGAAGAAGGCCAAGAGCTATGGCTTGACAGGCTGGGTTTCGAACACAGATAGTGGCAAGGTGAGTGATTCTACTGGATGAAACCTTACACAATCGCCGTCTCCGCAACATCTCCGCGCTGCTGTGCTCTGCTCTCGAAAGCTGAGTCACACTGACAGTGTCAAAGGTCGAAGGCGAAGCTCAGGGGGGCGAGGAGTCTCTCCAGAAGCTGCAGAAGGATCTCCATCAGGGTCCTTCGGCCGCTCACGTAGTCAAGGTCGAGAAGACGGAGCAGGAGGTCAAAGAAGGGGAGAGTGCATTTGAGGTCCAATAGGACTCGCCTGTTCGCTTTTACGGTGGTGCTCAATGGGATCAGGACTGTCGTCGCTGGCAGCAGCGAGTAGCAAAGGGCAAAGGATCACTCCACCGGAATCTACCGGCTTCACGCAATTTCGCTTTCTTTCTCGATATTATTACGTCAGCCTAGCTCGCATGTGGAGAACAAGGACATGTCACATGATGGAGCCGAATGGAAGTGCAGGGATGTGTTAAAAGATCCATTTGGAGGTGATGATCAGCAGACTCGCAAACTGCCCGCCGGATTCCGGCTTCAAGGACTGCTTTGTCAGCCGGGTGGCGCCGTGGACTCTGCATTAGGCTAGGCGCGATAATCAACCGGCGTCTGGTAGTCGGCGACTTAAGGTACCAGGTATCTGGACCCTGTACTTGTACCTTGGATGGATAAGGTAGATATTCTCTTTTATCTCTTATGGATGCGGTGGCACCTGGAATCTGATTTTCTTACTCTACACCAGAGCAACACGATAAAGAGAATCCGATATAGACAATTCAATAAACAATCCGACCTTCACAAGCACTTTACTTCACACAGATGTTTGCGCCGACAAGAACATCAACGCAAGCTCTAGGACTCAAGCACGCCGGAACTCAGCTTTCAAAGGCTGTCTTTGGCTTGCACCCAACGTCCGGAACCACCGGTCTCCGGGGCAGTTTCGTCGTCCTCAACCGACTGAATCCTCAGACCAGACAGTTCTCATCGACGAAGACGGTACAACTGAAGGAGTACTTTGGACCACCACAGAATGCACCGAACATCAAAGTCACCGGACCTGCTTGGCATCATCCTGTGTAAGCCGATCACCATGACCTTCGCATACCGCCCCATTCAAACAAAAATCGTCAACGAACCGGGCTGATGGTACCAATAGTTACTCGGAGGACCAGATGAGAGCGATTCAGGTTGCCCATCGCGAGTGCAAAAACTGGTCGGACTGGGTGGCACTCAGCATGGTCCGCATCCTCCGGTTTGGTATGGACACCGCCACCGGCTACCGCCATGTCACGGACGTGGCCAAGGGCAAGGAAGATGGAACCAGACGTAGCTGGTTCGATATGACGGAGCGGAAGTGGTTGACCAGATTCGTCTTTCTCGAAAGTGTGGCGGGCGTGCCGGGGATGGTCGGTGGCATGCTACGGCATCTGCACAGTTTGAGACGGATGAAGAGGGATAATGGATGGTGAGTCTTTTCGTTTCTGCGCATGTCGTTATTTAAAGTCATCTAATAATTTGTTGCCAGGATCGAAACGTTGCTTGAAGAAGCGTACAACGAAAGGATGCATTTGCTCACCTTCCTCAAGATGGCAGAGCCTGGATGGTTCATGAAGGTCATGATCCTCGGAGCCCAAGGCGTCTTCTTCAACGGGATGTTCTTCTCATACCTCATCTCGCCGCGGACATGCCACCGCTTCGTTGGATATCTCGAGGAAGAAGCCGTGCTGACCTACACGCGTGCCATTGCCGACATCGATGCCGGCAAGTTGCCCAAGTGGGAGAAGCTTGAGGCGCCGGAGATCGCGGTCAGGTACTGGAATATGCCAGAGGGTCATCGGACCATGAAAGACCTGCTGCTATATATCCGTGCGGACGAGGCCAAGCATCGGGAGGTCAACCATACTTTGGGCAATTTGGAGCAGAAGATCGATCCGAACCCTTTCGTCAGCGACTATGAGGACCCCAGCCGACCTCATCCAGGGAAAGGGATAGAGAACATCAAACCGACGGGCTGGGAGCGGAAAGAAGTTATCTAACGAAATAAACCATTGGGAGCACTGGATAGACGGAGTTCTTGTGATTGTAGCGGCATGGCAAGTGGAGTAAAGGTGGAAATCTCCTCTCTCTAGACGTGTTGACAAGGAGTTCAAAGAGATGATCAATCAATCAGGATGAGTGCTTATCATAGCTGAGCGTGTCCGATGGACAAAGCGAAGTATTGTAGATAGTCAAGAAACGAGTTGTACTCGTTGAAGTTGGAAGACCACACATGTCAGATGATCTCACTAAAATGTTGAATGATCTTGACAGAATTTATCAGAAGACCATCTGATCTTCTGAAACACCTCAAGATCAACTGAGATTCAATTTCTTTGAATATATTACTAATCAATTCACAATATATTAACCCTAACTTAATCTCTAATACACAAACACATTAATGTATCTGAAATGCATTCTCAATATATTTCATATTGCTAACCCTAACTTTCTAATTCTAATCACCTAACTCCCTAACACTAATCCCTAATCACTAATTAGTTATGAATAGATTCTTCATGAATTTGTAATGAATTATTAATGAATTACACAGTCACAATTTCAATTTCTTACTTATTAGCTTCACAAAAAATCTTAAAGTTCAGAATTAGTGTAGGACCATCTGAGGTTTTAGTGAGATCATCCGACCTGCATCTGTAAGTTGGAACGCTGATGCGAAGCTGCACTAATTCGAGCAGCAAAGCTTACCTAAGGTAGCACTAGTTATCCGGAGACGCCTTTCCTAAAGTAAGGTAGGCTGCGCTAGGCCCATCAGTTCAACCGACGACCAATGTCCTACAGGGAGTTCTCTATACACTCTCAGGACTCTGGACGTCACCACCAATATGACGGAAGTCAATGTATCGAACGCACTCTCTTCAGAAGAGCCGCTCTTCCGAGCCGCCAAACGGCGAAAGTTCTACCGCAAGCACAACGCAAACGACGACGAGAACAGCGTGGCAGCCCGAATCTCATCAGAGCACTCGATAGCGGTGCCCCGTACAGAGGGCACCCATACAGACCCAGATGACAATCAAACTGCTAGGGACGGCGAAACGGAGACTCACCACACAATGGCCGAGGTGCTACGTCGCCGCCAAGCAGCGAGGAACCGTCGAGGCGGCATCGAGTTCACCAACAGCACCAGCACCACGAAGAGCGACTTCGCACCACCACAACCATCGGGGCCGCTAGTCGAGAAAGGCGAGCCGCCCAAGGACTTACACCCAGTAGCCGACCGCTTCGCGCCGCAAACAGGCCAAGTCGCCGACGTCGACAAGCACATGTAAGTGGCACGCCATCCACCGCCGCTCCATAGCACAACGGCCCTCACAACACCGAAAGCCGCGCAAGCAAGCTGCAGCGACTAACGGGCGCAAGGATGGCCTACATAGACTCCGAACTGGCCAAACGCCGCCACGGGTACGGCCACGCCGGCGCGCACCCGTATCCCAGCAGTGACCCAAGCCGCCACCACGAGGGCTCGACCCCAGCCGGCCTGACCAAGGACGGCCTCCCGCAGCGCCAACCCGCCGCGCTGGGCAAGCTGCACGAGATCGACCTCGGCCCGGACGCGACGCTGCGCAACATCGCGCGGACGGAGGCCGCGCAGCGGAGGCTGGAGGCGGGTGAGGAGGGGGCGGGGAGGGAGGAGCGGGCGCCGAAGGTGCGGTTGCGGAAGGACGGCAGGCCGTGGCGGGGCCGAAGGCGCCGGAATAGCGAGGATGTGAAGCGGGATCGGCTCGTTGAGGAGGTTTTGCGTGAGAGTAGACGTATGTTGCACCCCCCCCGTACCCCCTTTCACCACCCCCGATCATTGACACGTCGTTCGTCGCAACAGTGGAGATCTACGACGAGCCGGACCCCGACACGGCTGCCAACGACGACCAGGCGGCCGACGACCGCATCGCCGAGCAGTTTCGCCGCGAGTTCCTCGATGCTATTTCTTCGCGCCGCCAGCGGTCTGGCCCGTCGGCTGCCAGTAAGCAGGCGAAGGGCAAGTCGGAGGCGCCGAGGGGGCCGAAATTGGGGGGGAGTCGGAGTGCGAGGGCGGCGATGCGGGAATTGCAGGAGAAGGCGGGGAAGAAGTAGGGCTCGGATGTAAGGTTGGGGGCGCGCTCGTTGAAGTTTCAGGTGGGAATCTTGTCACGTACGAGTAGAGTACATGTACGAAGTTGGGGTCAACCTATCTCGAACCTTGTCGGCGCGTGTAACTTGACAAGTCTACCATGTATGTCGAGATCGTGCCATGTGGATCGAGAATGAGCACGAAAGGTTGACTGCAATTTCGACAATGACGCTGTATTGAATGCACCACCAGAATAGACCCCTCGACCTATAAAACATAAACTAGTCTAATAAACGGACCGCTGTAGACACAAAAGACAAGCCCAAACATATACATTCATCCCGCCATAGTCGTATCGTCAAACAGATCCGCAAGCAAACCCTTCACGCAAGCCTCCCGATCCGCCTCCCCCATACCGTACGTGCTCTCAAAAGCATAAATACTCAGCTGACTGAGAAACGGCTTGAGCACGCTAGCCACCAGATCCTCCGTCGACGCGACCTTCGTATCAATCAGATTCAGCAAGGGTTTCCTTCGCCCGTGCGGGACATTCATAGGCGACGCGACGGGTATGTACGAAGACGGGGTGCTGCCGGCCGTCGAGCCCAGCCGCTCAGACAGCCTGTCCGCCAGCGCGACGGGGGTCCAGTTGCTGGGTTTGTAGACGGCGTCGATGGTGTCGGTGATGAAGAGCCACTCGTGGAGTTGGAACGCTTCCGGGGCGAGGGTCAAGAGGAGGTCGAGGAGCTTGCAGGCCTGGAGGATGGAGAGGTCGTTGTAGACGCCGTGGCGCTCGCCGGGCAGGACGGCGGAGATGGCGGGCTGCAGTTCGGAGTTGATTGCGGGCCAGAGCGACGAGAGATGGACGGCGGAGGTGGTTAGGAGGAGGGCGCGGAGGACCATGTAGACTTCGGCCTGGGTCGCGGATGAGGGTGAGGAGGCCGCCGTGGCTGTCATTAATTCGATAAGCTTTTCTTCGAGTGCACGGAGATTGCTGACGAAGGAGTCTTCGGGTGCGGCAAGGATGATCAGAGCGATCCTTCGCAGGTTCAGCTGCGTCTTGCGATCAGTTTCGAGGCGTGCTGATGACGCACCGACTCCGAACATAATGCCAGCGGATGTTGGAGCTGTAAGACGTGAGATCAGATCCGGGATGCGGTCCTTGTCAGCGGATACCCATTGCTTCAGAAGAGGGAGCCATCCCACTTCTACAAGCTCGAGTGACGTGGAGAAGAACTTAGAATCATTGAAGCCATCAGTGAAGTCCCTTCTCCATGACTTGTGGGCGGCGGGAAGTTTGCTCAAGCCCTGAAGTAGTTTCAGGGTGTTTTTGCTGATGTTGTGAGGGAATGATCGTGATCGAAATAATGGTGCAATGACGTTTGTGGAAATAGCTGCTGCAGTGGCAACAATACGATCCTGATCGAGCAATATCTTTGGAAGATTCGGTACGATACCTTGTAAGATGGTGACTATATCGTCAGAGCTTGCCTGGACTCGTGATTCAGGGGTTTGTGAGGATCCATTGGTATCGAGGGAACCCTTTTCCGGGTTGGCAGTCTGCGGGATATCCTGGGAGAAGCCTAGCGGTTTCGTTGTGAAGATGGCAGTGAGCAACCGGGTAAAGACGTCCTATGTGCTCGAATTAATGATCCGTTGGCTTAGTTTTGGTTATGATAGAGACTCACAGCTAGGTCTCTACGTATCCTACGTTGCTCGCCAAATATTGTATTATCGACCTTCTCTCCCAGTATGGCGGCAAACTCAAGTAGTCTTGGAAGCGTTTGTCGGTGCGGAAAAGGATTGGCAAGAACGTCTCGCAAGAAAGTCATGCAATCGTTCCAGATTTCATCCATGGCATCATCTTCCACGGAACGTGCATAAAGTGTTAAGAACGCGGCCAGTTCTATATCGGAAAGAGTTGATGTCAAGGTTGACTTGCGGGTTGGCTCAAGGGCAACGGGATTAGTCCTGGTGTAGATGGCATTGAAGACTGCCGGTATGGTATGCTTTGGTCTTGACCCATCAATAGCATGTAGCAGATCGAAGACAGACACGGACTGTGATCTCGTAGACGTGGCAGTCGATTTCCGCCATAATTCAATCAGAGTCTCCAAGCACTCCAGCGCTTCAGCCGCAAAGAGATGCTCCATAGTCCTGCGTGCTCGATTTCTCAGACGAATAGAGGTATAATTGAAAGACGCAACGGACGCCGGATCTTGGTTAGTGCCGTCGAACCCATGACCACCCCACGACCAAATATCGTAGCACAAACAGACTGTATCCTTGAAACACAACAGTACAGTTAGGCGGCGGTTGGCGAACTCTGTGCGCGACCGAGATATTTCCGGCGTAAAGACACCAGATACCATGTTCCCAAAAAATCCTTGGGGTTGTTCCGGGCTTTTCGACGTCACAGCTTTAGCCTCTTCAGTAGCCAGACGTTCATGCGCCCGCGCGAGGGTCTGCTCTAGTCCGTTCAGAAGCAGCATTAACACCGGTTCAGGATCGCCAGCCTGTTCTGCATCCGGAAGCCTGAACTTGGATCTCAAGTTTTCGAAGACCTCTCTAATGTTTGCGCAGAGACATTCTACAAGCGGTATCAAGACCTGAAATATTGTATCCTGATACAGCGGGAGACAGTTGTGAAGGAACAAGATCCAGCTGTCCAGAATCGGGCGGCTGCTTTGGGAGCTCAGTCCCGCTATTAAACAGTCCAACAGCTGTGGAGGCAATGAGGGCGGACTCGGAGTATGTTGCTCCTTCTCACTTCTGTCAATGCTCAGCGATAATCGAGACAGACTCGTTACAGTCTCCAAAGAGTTTGTCCTCCGATGGTTGTTCCCAAGGCTAGGCGACATCCTAAGCATTTGGAGTCTGAGTGCCGCATACAACGTATCCAGCAGTGCAACTTGAACGTATATATCATGCCGATCTAGGTAGCTGAGGAGTCTACCAATCAAAGGTGTCTCTAGCTGTAGAGGTATGAGAGCCTTCGAGCTTGGGCCGAGCAAGAACTGTCTAATCAGAAGAAGAGCCGTATGATGTAGCCCGGACACTTTCTCACGAAGGTCCGGATCGCTGGTGGCCGCCTCTCGAGTCAATGCTTGAAGGCACATGGTTACAAGAACTGCCTGCAAGCTCGAGCCTTGCTTAGAGTCACCTATGTTCAAGTCTTGTAAGCCGCCTGGGAGACTCTGTCACGTAGATAAGGCCTACCTTCAGTATTACATTCATGCTCATCATTAGCAAACAACATCTGATTCGCTAACAAGGCCCAGACGTTCTCAGGTGAGTATCTAAGGAGGTTTCGTGTGGTCTGCAGATAGTACCTGCAATGATCTATATCCACTGTCTCATTGTCTTCCTGTGTGCCATTGTCGCCTCCAAACCCAATTCTTAGCATTGGTTGAAGTTTACCTAGGATAATATGGAATATCCTACGTAGACACCTGTTAGCGAAGTATTCTTAAAGACTTTCGTACAGGACCTAGCTGCCATACTTAATTGGATTTGGTAGGCTTTGTAACCAGGCTCGGACAAAGATGAAGGTCTCTGTGCCTTCGTCGACAAGGCCATCAAGTAACAACAAAAGTGGTCGGGTAAGCACAATATCCTGTTCTTCAACGCCTTCGCCTCTCCTGGATTCATCCATCATGCTCATATTTTGAGTTGTGCTGATTTCCGTGAGACCATGAGATAACTGGAAACAATGTGTCCATAGGATCGTCAAACGTCCGCAAGCTTCAGTGTCTAATACACTCTTCCCATAATTAGAGGCATCTACCATGAGAGATGCAATGGCGGCCTCCACTAGTCTATCCTGCCGTGTCATCGCATGCAAGCGCCAAATACAACGGACAGCTTCAACATGATACTTTGGATTCGACGGCACTAAATGAGTCCACAATTTGCGAACAAGTTCCGGGGTGAGTTGATGAAGCTGCTCATTAGTGAAGTAGGAACTCAATACAGCAGCTTGCGAAAGAGACGCAAGGCAGGAGATGATAGCATTCAGAGCCGGAAAAGGTAGCTCGGTTTGTGAACGAGCCGTGGCCGATTTCAAGGGTTGTATAATTGCGAGGAATAATTGACCATTGCGTATATGTTGAATGTCTGATAATTTTCGTAGAAGCGCACTGAGTAACGCAGCGCTTGCTTCAAATCTAGAGACTTGGGCAGCTGAATGTAAAGCCTTTATCAATAAAGACATCACACCTCTGAACAAAAGCGCACTCAGTTCATGACCGGAAAATGGTGGGCTGGAAACTTCGAGATTACCCTGGTCCTGAGTATAGAACTTCCTTACAATGCTTACTACCTCACGGCTCTGTAAAGCCTGTTGTGGAGGTTGACCGGCGAGAGAAGTGGTCGACTGTGCTGATGCGCTCCTCTGAAATGCTCTTTCTGGAGCCATATCAACGAGCCTCTGTGCGAGGGATAAGGACATGATGTGGATGTCTCCAAATTCAACTCTAGCTCCTCTTGGTGGCTGGATACTGCTAGGCTCTGTGACCTCTAGCATTGAGACAAGCGCTAGTGTGACCGTCGGGATGTGGACAATCAGCATCTCTTCCTCTCGTAGGTTAAATCTGGTGACCATGAATTTGGCAAGGGCCAGTGACTGCTGAGCGTCCTCTTCCTTGGTGTTAGTCTTGTTCTCAAGGGCAGCTGTTAGTTGGCCTAGGATCTCCGCCCATATCTGGCCGCTCTCGACTCCGTCAAAGAAAACATTGCTACTTCTGAGCACTTCGGCGAAATCATCTCTGGATGTTGCAAGATCTTCATATTGTCTTACACTATCCACCAGGCGAAGAAAAATCTTGGGGATCACTAGCCCTCCAACTTCCCACCGGTCCATCAACGATAGGCAAATTCGGAACGGTCGAACTCTCTCAACCGGAACACGGCTGTTTTTGTTGATCATGTTGCGTATGCCGTTCACCAGCGGCCCCAGACCATACTGGCTAAAGTAATGTGTCCGTCGGCGCATAGAATTTTCAGAATTGGTACCGAGTTCATCGCCATTGGGTGAGTTGGGGGAGCTAGGTGTGCTTGCTTCTTCGAAGGAGGGTTCTGTTGGTCCAAGAAACCAAGTCCAAAGCCTCCTATTCAAACTCATGTCCCTTCGCGCTACCACCCCAACGGCAGCGATGACTAGACGCTCTAGATCTTCATCCGCTACCCGTTCTTGGAGCACTATAGAATGCAACGGGAGGTGAGTCACCAAGAGATCCAGGAAGCCTCTCTGGATTAGCAGCTGATCATCACCTAGGCCAGCGGCGAAACATCGTATGAGCAATCCCGGTTCTGGTGATAGTAGGTTCTCGACAGCTGGAGTAAGATGGCCTTTTGATCCAGCCTCATTAGAAGTACCCTTGTTTATCCCATGAGAGGAGTTTGCCGAGCTTGTAAGCTTTGGTAGTGAACGAACAAGGTATGCTAAAGCTCCTGTTCTTTTGCTTGGGCTTGTGATGGAAGCGAGAAAGAGACATTGCCAGAAGTACTGGTCGTCTGATTCGTCCTCCAGATTTGAAGATGTATTTTGTCTTCCACTTACAGCGCGGCGAAACTTGTTCAGCAACCGTAGCGTTCGTTCGAAGTCTTCGCTCTCCTCCTCCTCTAAGCCCGGCAAAAAGCACAGAATGATTGCTTTTAGGGCGGGCCGCAATGCTGACGCACGGAGAGGAACAAAAAATGACTCAGCCAGGGTCATAAAGGCTGGTCTGACGGACAAAGAGGCGAACGAGAGTGTAGATGATAGACCTGGGAGATACAAGCCAAGGTCCCGCGACAGGGCCTCCGACTAATTTCAATCTTTTTCAGCACATGATATGGGAATGATCCCGTCGGGAAAGACATACTCCAATCGTTGAGAATATGTACGAGTACACCTCTAGTGTCTTCTGGTGTACACCAGATGGCAAGTTCGGATTTAGGCATTGCGCCAGTCGATTCGCGACGATTGACTTGTTGGGTACAATGGTGATGTTTGTCGGACGAGCTTGCAAAGCCTTAAGTTAATGCTGGAGTCAATATAAGTTCACCTCCTTGACGGACTGTTAAGGGCCATGTACCTTCAACAGACGACCGAGGAAGGAGATATAATCGGCCCATTCTTGCAGGGCTGTATCGAACAAGGACAACGCTCGCTCCACACCGGAGGCATATCGCCGGTAGTTCTTGTCCTTCTTGAGCGCTTCTGTAGAAGCAACTATGTCAAGGTAGAACACTTAGTGTTGCATGGATTGGATACACGTACCGTCCTCTGCGCCAGCTCGTACTTTCGGATTGGCTGGGGAAGAGCTTCGAGAGCTTATGGGCGATGAGGCCCGCAGCGCACTCCCCGGCTCAAGAGCCATCTCAAAGACTGTAAATATATAGACGCGCCATTTCAATGCATCTTTGAATATAAGTGCCCGGAGAAGTTACTTTATGCATCTAAAGCGTTTGTACTCTTGTTCGTTAGCCTGAAAGAGTTCCAGGCATCGCAACAGAGAGGTCGCCAAGCTGTCAACTTCACACACGAACCCCCACCAAACATCTCACCAACTCCGTACGAACTTTCCAATGAAGACTGCAGCACAGCCCGTAACCACACCTGCAGCTAGTCCATGGAGATCTTGACGATCAAGGGTCATTCGTCGACTCCAGTGTGACTGACTTGAACTCAATATGGACGGACGGATATCCCACGACGGTAGACCATGAACCCTTCAGCGGATAATTCTGAGAGTGTACTCTCCGAAAACAACTCAGAAGAAGAGCTACCTCCACCGCTGCCGCCACGACCGGGCAATCCTTTGTCGATAGAGACACGACCCTCGGCCTTACTAGGAAGTCTTCGGCTGCCGAATAAGGTCTCAAGGCCTCAACTACAGTCCATTTCGACCACAGCGGTCTCGTTGACCGACATTCATGCCCACGCATCTCAGAATGGGTCTCAGGAGACTTTTGCCTCGGTGTCAGAGAAAGTCCACTCTAGGGCATCTCCGGCGGTCAACAACAGCTTCGGTCGATATATCAGTCGTAATGGCAGTGACGCTGATGAATCTGGAAGTGTGAAGAGCTATGCCCGGACGATTGAAGGTCATGGGGATGCAGAAAGCCTACTAGGAGACGTTCTTGGTGAC